>Ga0334884_1000265_pt1 | contig 99310 bp, 74 predicted proteins | sample GraSluR1_MG_7_FD_207215 | JGI IMG/M metagenome (GOLD analysis project Ga0334884, IMG submission 207215) | Sludge microbial communities from methane-producing bioreactor in Wageningen University, Netherlands - Granular Sludge_12_05 R1 | ecosystem: Engineered > Bioreactor > Anaerobic >... | reverse complement strand
ATATTATGGCATGGAATCGGCCGCTTTTCAAGAGATTCTTGTAGGGAAATTCACTGTTTGCAAGGATTTATCCGATCATGAAGCAAGGCCTGCTCGGTTGAGTGTTAAAAATCTGCGGAAGCTCAGGATTTCTTGCTGAAAGCAAAAATCTGCACATGACCGCATTTTTCTTCTCTCCTCTCCCATTTTGTCCTATACTCTCACCCAAGGGGGATGTTGCATGCGAATCCAAGGAACCGGTTGCTGTCTCATTGATTCAATCTACCGAAACTGCTCCTATCAAGAGGGGGCTTTTTCCCGTCTGTGGAGCAAGGAGCGGGGCGATGGGGGCCTCATAGAAGGGGGGCTGGTTTTCACCGAGGATCTTGAACTCTATGCAAAGCAGAACCACCGGGACATCATCACCCTCCTCTCTGGTGGACGAGCAGCTGATGGAAAGAACCTTGGCGGTCCTGCCGTGGTGGCATTGGTGCACGCTTCCCAGATTCTTGCAGACCAGAACGTAGAAGTCACCTTTCATGGAGTGGTTGGTTCTGATGAGAATGCAGAGTTGGTACGTGCAACCATCGCCAAGACTCCCCTTCAGGCAAAGTTGAAAACCGTTCCTACGATGAGTACGCCCACCACTGAGGTTTTCGATGATCCCTCGATGCGCGGCGGAAAGGGTGAACGCTCCTTCATCAACACCATTGGAGCAGCGTATGCATTCGATGCAACGGACCTTCCGCCATCCTTTTATGATTCGGACATAGTGCTTTTGGGCGGCACTGCCTTGGTGCCGAACCTGCATGACCAGCAACATGAGATATTGAAAAAAGCCAAGGAGAAAGGTTGCGTCACCGTGGTGGGAACGGTCTATGACTTTCGCAATGAGAAAGCAAGCAGCACCGGACGATGGCCGTTGGGATCCACTCCTTCCTACCCTTTCATTGACATCCTTGTCTGCGATGAACAGGAAGCACTCAGGCTGACCGGCACATCCCGGGTGGAAGACGCTGCCAAGCAGCTCATTGCATTTGGTGTGGGAGCCTTCATCATAACCCGTGGAGCCCTACCGATGCTGCTCTGGTCCAGCGGCAAGCTGATTGAGCCTACCCCTCTTTCCACCCTCCCGGTAAGTGCCTACCTGGACACGTTGATGCAAAAAGATCCGTCGCTGCGAAAGGATACCACCGGTTGCGGGGACAACTTTCTTGGTGGAGTGTTGGTCAGCATTGCCAAGCAGCTGGGGTCGGGTGCTCCGCTTTCCATGGTTGATATCTGTGCTTGGGGAGCTGCATCGGGTGGGTATACCTGCACCTACCACGGCGGAACGTACCTTGAGAACAAGCGTGGAGAGAAGGCGGCCCATCTGTTGCCGGTTGTACAGGCCTACCTGCGGGATGCAGGAGCAGAGCGATGAAAAAGCTCTTTGTGCAGTGGGGAGGAGGAAACATCGGACGTTCCTTCATCGCCCAGGTTTTCTCCCGAGCCGGGTATAGGATTGTCATCATAGACATCAACCAAGCGTTGGTGGATGCTCTGAATTTGCATGGATCCTATACCATTGAGACCGTCTTCGACCAAGAGGTGCATCGTCTGCTCATCGATGATGTTTCTGCAGTGCATGCATCCGATCAGAATGCGATCAATGAAGCGGTCAGGGATGCCGATCTGCTCGGCATCTCGGTAGGACGGGGTGCATGGCCTCACATTGCCCCTTCTCTTGCAAAAGCCATTGTGCAGAGACATGCACAAAAGCCAGCTGATGCATTGGATATCATCCTTGCTGAGAACATTCATGGCTGCAAAGCCTTCGTCTCCTCTTTGCTGCTTCCTCATCTTGGCGAGCAGGTTGACCTTGATGCCTACGTCGGACTTGCCCAAACCAGCATAGGCAAGATGGTTCCCATCCAAGACCCTGCAAACCTACTGACACTCAAGAGTGAACCCTACAATGAGCTGATTGTTGACAGCGAAGCCTTTCATCATCCGCTCCCCCACTCTTCTGATATCCACCCTGTTCATCCCATAGAAGCCTATGTCGACCGCAAGCTCTTCATCCATAATATGGGACACAGTGCTACCGCCTACCTTGGGCATATCTGCCATCCCGAGCGGCTGACCATCGCTGAGGTCTTGGAAGATGAGCAGATCCGCAAGCAAGTGCATGATGCAATGGAGCAGAGCCGAGACATCCTGCTTGCTCTCCATCCTTCCGTCTTCACCAAAAAAGCGCTTGATGCGCATATCCTGGACTTGCTGAAGCGTTTTTCCAACCATGCACTGGGTGATACCGTACATCGTGTCGGGCGGGACCTGAAGCGCAAACTCCGCTATGACGACCGCCTTTTGGGGGTCATCATCGAAGCCGAGCGGCTCGGCATGGCTTGGGAGTGCATCGGACGAGCATACCTCAAGGCACTTTGCTTTTTTGCTTCTGACAGCAAGGGGGAACCCTATCCTCCCGATGCACTCTTCCTCAAGGAACTTAAGGAATGTCCATGGCCAGAAAAACTCTGCAAAGCAAGTAGTTGGGAAGAAAGCTCATTGGAAGAAAGCCTCTGTTTCACGCTGGCTGAAAAGTTGCAGGCCCTCTCCTAGGCATCAGCGATTCACACTCTGGACACTGGTGTTTTCCAGAAGCAGATCGTTGATGAGCTGACGCAAATCCACGATACCGGTGGGGATGTCCTCGTCCTGTGCGATGATTTTGAATATCCTTTGGGTTATGTAGTCGTCGATCACCGGGTACTTCTTGAAGTCGGGATCGATGTAGGAGTCGGCAATGACCGATTCGATGAATTCCCGATCCAACGGACGCATTCCATCCCGCTGCATGATACCAGAGTGGTAGATTCGGTCAAAAGCTTCCCGGTTGACCGGTAGCATGTTTGAATACTCCCAGATCTGGTATTGGAACTCCTGGTCGCTGGAGATGAAGCGCAAGAATTCAAAAGCTACATTCTTGTGCCTTGAACGGGAACTCATGCCCAACTGCACGGTATAGAGTTTGGATTTGCTGCTTCCATGCGGCCCATGGGGGAAGGGAATCGCTTTCCAATCAAAATCGCTGTAGCGGAGGATTCGGTAAGGATAGGATCCATAGACACGGAACTCTGAGAGATTGAAGGTTTTGAACCCTACGATCCCCTCCTCAAACATGCCGTCACGCACTACCACCCCTTGGTTGAGGGCGTGCATTTTCTTCAGAAACCCAATCATCTCCGCCATATGTTGGGGTGTAAACCCAGCTTGGGAGCTCTTCTCATTGAACAAGGCACGGTCATTCGTATAGAAAGCTTGGTGCCAGTCGTATCCTTCCACCCCAAAACGATCGAGTTCCCCATCTCCGTCCAGATCAGCGGTTATCTGGCTGCACAGTGTGTAAAACTGTTCCCATGTCCAGTTGTCCAGGTCGATGGAAAGCCCCAAGGAGTCGAGCAAATCGATGTTGTAGATGAGAAAAGAGGGAACGATACCGATGGGAAGTGCGTATTGGGAACCCTGATATTGTCCTGCTTCAAGTGCGTTGCTGAAAAAATCGTGCTCAGACAAATCGCTTTTCTCTATGTACGCATCCAGCTTTTCAAGAAGTCCGATGGCTGCAAAGGTGGTGAAATCCTCTTCGATGATCAGGAAAAGATCGGGTTCTTTCCCTTTGAGCACCTGCTGGGCAAACCACTCAGAGTAATCCTTATACATCATGCCGGTACGCAGTTTGATCCGATACCCCTTGTCCGCATACTGCTGCTCAAAAAGCTCCACCGCCTTGTCATAGATGGCATAGGCAAAGTTCTGGGGAACACCCCAGCTGTTTCCTGAGTACAAGGAGAGTTCAATGACCACCGTTTTCTGTCGGTACACACCGACGCCAATGGCAAACACCACCACCACGATGAGCAGAGGAACAACAAAGAGAAGGAGCAATTGCCTGATTCGCACAATCTCAGCCATCGAGACCCTCCAAATTCTTGAGCATCAGGCCTGATTGGATGGCAAGGATGGCAATCTGGGTCCGGTCTCGCAGATCAAGCTTTTTGAGAATATTGCTGATGTAGTTGCGAACCGTACCTTCGCTGAAGTTCACCTCACTCATGATCTCCTTGTTCGAACACCCTTTGCCGATGAGCTGCATGATTCTCAGCTCCTGGGGAGTAAGGGTTTTGAAGGCTTCATCCGGCTCCTGCATAGAGCGAAACGGAGTCGTGGCAAGCCGACTGAAGAGACTGAATATCTTCTGTGCGGTATGCGGGTCGACGATGGTCCCCCCGCTGTGAACGGTTGCTATGCTTGAAAGCAGGTCGTTCTTCGAGATTCCCTTGAGCAAAAAGCCATCGGCTCCGTACTTCACCGCCTCATAGACATACTGGTCATCATCGAAGGTGGTGAGGATGATGATCTTGATTGTGCAGTCCTTTTGTTTGATGAGCTTGACACACTCCAAACCGTTGATCTCGGGCATGCGGATATCCATGAGAATCACATCAGGGCGGAGCATCAGTGCCATGTCGACAACCTCACGCCCATCCTTGGCAGAACCCACAAAGTGGAAGCGCGGGTCGAGGCTGATGATGAGCTCCAAACTTTCGCGGATGAGCTCTTGGTCATCTGCAATCAAGACACTGATCATGACCGAAATCCTCCTTTTCGTAAGGGAATGCTGGCCTTCGTCCTGAACCCTTCCCCTTCGGCTGTTTCAAAACGCACAGTACCGCCAAGCAAGCCGATCTGCTCCTCAATGTGGTCGAGGCCGAAGTGTTTGCGTATGGCTTTGCAGCCTTGGCCATTGTCGGCGATCATGACATTCAGCAGATGGGATGCATAGGAGAATACCACCTCGATATCAGCACCACCAGAGTGTCGCAGGGAGTTGGTGAGACTCTCCTGCACCAGGCGGTACACCGTCTGCTCCTCATCTTCATCGAGTTCGGTCACATTGCCATGGATTGAGAAGCTCACCAGCCTATCCCCCAGCCCATTTGCATCGTTGATGAGCTCCTGTACAGCACTGAGCAGCGAGGATTTTTCAATGGCATCACTTTTAAGCTCACGCACCGATCGGCGTATCTCTGCAAGACCCTTGTCGGTGACCCTCTTGATCTTGGAAAGCCGAACAAAGAGCTCCTGGGTAGTCTCCTTGCTCAGTTCCAAGCAAGCTTCAAGACCGATGGATATGGAGGTGAGCGAGTGTCCCAAAATATCGTGAATCTCATGGGCAAGCCTGTTGCGTTCCTTCAGCCGTGCGGACTCCTCAAGCTTGGCCTGCAGAACCTCAAGCTGGTGAAGCTTGTCAGCCAGCTCATTGTTGACCTTGATGAACTCCTTGTTCTCCCTGACCTTGCTTTGGATGAAGAGCTGAAAGAAGAGGATGACCATCATCAGATTCAGGGACTCCAAGGTACTGCGGAGGCTGTACAGGGGAATCTGGGTGCTGGGGCTGTAGAAACTGATGTAGTCCTGAAGCGAGACAAGGTTCAGCTGCACCGAGATGATGTCATAGTCGCTGAAGATGTACCCCAGCATCGCCAGGATAATCCCCAGATAGCGCAGTTTAAGATTCCCGATGAAGAAGAAGGCCCCTACGCCGATGAACAGGAACAGCCCCTTGTACGAGAAGTTGATGTTGTAGGCAATGAAGAAGGCTATGATGATATCCAGCACGAAGAGCAAGAAAGCGAGCAGTGAGTGGGACTCAGCGAGATAGCGTTTGAAGAATGAGGAAACCGCAAGCAAAAGGAAACTTCCGATGGCATAGATGGGCACGTGCCAAGGCACATGCGGAAGATACCGTGCCTGCTCAAGGAAGACCCGCGCCTGATCTGAATCGCAGATGAGGTAGGTCGTCTGGTAGACAACCAAGCTCAACAGGCCGATGATCACCAGGTTGAGAATAAGGATGATGTTGTAGACATAGGTAATCGGTTTATCCATGGTATGCTCATCTGTCAGTGTATCATGACTTGTTTGGGAACTGTTTTGTTTTTCTATCATCAGAATTGTGACAATTGTCATTTAACTCGTGACAATAAAGTGTTTGATTCCTCCCCTATACCCACCTAGAATAAGCATATAGATAGGATTTGGTACCATCCTGTCCAATCATTGCATCACGAATTTCAAATAGGAGGAATTATGAAAAAAGTACTGATGGTGAGTCTGATCCTGATTCTCGCATTCGGATCGGTGTTCGCTCAGGGGACCAAGGAAGCAAAAAGCGGGTACACCTTCGGCTATACCTGCATGACGATGAACAACCCGTTCTTCATCATCCTTGAGAAGTCCATCCGTGAGAAGGTTGAGGCCAACGGCGACAAGCTGATCACCATGGATCCTGCCATGGACGTTGCCAAGCAGATCAACCAGATCGAAGACCTGATCACTCAGGGCATCGATGCTATCTTCCTCAATCCTGTCGACTGGGAAGGCATCCGCCCTGCTCTCGTAGCTCTGAAGAATGCCGGCATCCCCATCATCAACTTCGATACCGAAGTGAAGGATATGGATTATGTAACCGCATATGCTGGTTCTGACAACTTCAACGCTGGGTATGTCTGCGGTGTTGACTTGGTCAAGCGCCATCCCAACGGCGGAAACATTGTCGTGCTCGACTCCCCGACCATGAACTCCATCAACGACCGCATCGCCGGTTTCATGGAAGCCATCAAGGGAAAGAACTTCAAGATCGTGGCCCAGCAGGATGCTAAGGGCGACCTCCCCACTTCCATGAAGATCACCGACGACATTCTCCAGGCCCATACCAACATCATCGCCATCATGGGTGGCAATGACCCGACCGCTCTTGGCGCTCTCGCTGCTTGTAAGGCTGCAAACCGCACCAACATCCTCATTTACGGTGTTGACGGTTCTCCCGAAGCAAAGGCTGAGATTGCAAGTGGCAGTCAGTTCGTCGGATCCGGAGCCCAGAGCCCGATCAGCATCGGTGTTGAGTCGGTAAAGTTGGCGTATCAGGTCCTCAAGGGCGAGCCGTATGAGAAGCGCGTTCCTGTCCAGACTTTCATGATCAACAAGGACAACGTGGCTCAGTACGGTACTGACGGCTGGCAATAAGCGGTGTATACTGGTTAGCAGTTCTTTGGGGCCGGGGAACACTCGGCCCCTTTCTGAAGTGAATGGGAGGATGATTCAGGGTGAGTGAACAAATTCTTTTGGAAATGAACCACATCCGCAAAGAATTCCCCGGTGTATTGGCGCTCAAGGATGTTTCACTGCAGCTGCGAGCCGGTGAGGTACATGCGCTGCTCGGCGAAAATGGAGCGGGCAAATCCACCCTGATCAAAATATTGGGTGGAATCTACAGCAAGGACAGCGGAGATATCTTCATTGATGGGAAGGAAGTCTCCATCAATTCGGTACTTGATGCTCAGAAGCTTGGGATCAGTGTCATCCACCAGGAATTGGTGCTTGTCCCCCACATGAGCGTTGCAGAGAACATCTATCTCGGACGAGAGCCCATGAAGGGCACTCGGTTTGTAGATTTCAGAAAAATGGAGGAGGATGCGCAGAAACTGCTCGACTCCTTTGAATTGGATATCAGAAGTGAGACTAAGGTCAGCGACCTGACGATCGCCCAACAACAGATTGTCGAGATCATCAAGGCACTCTCCTTCAATGCCAAGATCCTGGTCATGGATGAGCCTACCTCATCTCTCTCAGACAAGGATGTAGATTTCCTCTTTGATAATATCCGTAAGCTCAAGAAGGCACAGGTCGGCATCATTTACATATCGCACAGAATGAGTGAGCTCAAGCAGATTGCCGACAAGATCACCGTTATCCGTGACGGTGAGTATATCGGAACACGCGATACCGAAGCGGCCACCACCGATGAACTCATTGCCATGATGGTCGGACGCAAGCTCACCAACTACTATACCCGAACGTTTGGCAATCCTACCAAGAAGGTGCTGGAGGTAAAGAACCTAACTGCGGGAAAACTGCTCAAGGATGTCTCCTTCCACCTCAATAGCGGGGAAATACTTGGCTTTGCAGGCCTTGTGGGCGCCGGGCGCAGCGAAGTGATGCGCTGCATCTTCGGCATCGACCCTTTTGAGAATGGACAGATTTTACTGGATGGGGAGGATGTGAAGATCTCCAACCCTGAAGAAGCAATGAAGAAAGGAATCGCTTTGGTTCCAGAAAGCCGTAAGCGCGAGGCACTCTTTCTGGCCCAGTCGGTGAAGTACAATATTACCATCAAGGCCCTGGGAGAGTTCATCCGCGGCATTCATGTAAACAATGCCCGTGAAAATGAAATTACCAAGAAGTATGTTGATGTGATGGCCATCAAGACCCCCTCCTACCAACAGACGGTGGGGAACCTGTCCGGTGGAAACCAGCAGAAGGTGGTCATTGGCCGATGGCTGGCAACCAAGCCCAAGATCCTTATTCTCGATGAACCAACACGCGGTGTTGATGTTGGGGCGAAGGCCGAGATCTATTCCATCATGAATGATCTGGTGAAAGATGGCGTTGCCATCATCATGATCTCTTCGGAGTTGCCCGAAGTCATCAATATGAGCGACCGTGTCGTCGTCATGAGCAATGGCAGGATCACCGGTTGTCTTCCCCGTGAGGGATTGACGCAGGAAAAGATCATGTACCATGCCACACAATTTTCCACACCTGACCGATAAGGGGGACCTATCAGCATGAACAACAAGACCACCAATGCCGCACCGAAAGGCCGTACGTTGCAGCTTGCACATAATCCAATTGTCACCTTCGGCAAGGAGAACCTGGGCATTCTCATCGGCCTGCTCATCCTCTGTCTCCTACTCTCCTTCCTCTCTCCTGTGTTCCTCTCCAAGAACAATATCCTGAACGTCCTGCGTCAGGTTGCGACCAACCTGTACATTGCCTGTGCGATGACCATGGTCATCATCTTGGGAGGCATCGACCTCTCGGTGGGTTCCACGATTGCTCTCAGTGGTGTCATCACCGGCGGCTTCATCGCTTTTGAAGGCCTTCCTCTCTGGGTTGCCGTCATATGCGGCTTGCTCGCCGGTGTGGTTGTCGGGGCGTCCAATGGTTTTCTCATCTCCAAGACCACCATCCCCCCCTTCATCGTCACGCTTTCGACCATGAATATCGCCCGTGGTGCATCGTATGTATATACCGGAGGACAGCCCATCCGCGTGATGAGCGACTCATTCAACTTCATCGGTGCCGGTTATGTCGGGGATATCCCGATGCCCATCATCTATCTGGTGATCATCGTCATCATCTCTGTTCTGATCATGTCCAAGTCAAAGCTTGGCCGACACATCTATGCAGTGGGAGGCAACCCGGTGGCTGCCCGCTTCAGTGGTATCAAGAACAGCCGCGTGCTCTTCTTCGCCTACCTGTTCAGCGGCATCATGAGCGCCATCGCCGGCATCGTGCTCGCATCGCGCATGTTCAGCGGCCAGCCTACTGCAGGCCAGGGTGCTGAGATGGATGCAATTGCGGCAGTAGTTCTGGGCGGCACCAGCATGAGCGGTGGTGTCGGAAAGATCGGCGGCACGGTCATCGGAGCTCTGATCATAGGCGTGTTGAGCAACGGACTGAACCTTCTGGGCATCAACTCCTTCTGGCAGTACATCGTCAAGGGCGTTGTCATCCTGATCGCTGTCTATGTCGACTTCCTGAAGAAGGGCAAGGGCAAGTAAGCAGACTGAGCCAAAGATTCCCCAAGAAAAAACAGGTTCCGAAGAACCTGTTTTTTCTGTCCCAAACGCATGTTCAATACTCGGTGATCAGAACATACCGGGCTTTCTCATCCTCTTCAATGTGCGGGAAGCGGGGAAGGTTCTCAAAAAATCGGTTGTCAGTATTGTCATCGTTGACCGCACTCACCTCTCCGATCAACACCTTGCCCGTCCCTTTCTTGGCATAGAAGCGGTGGTACATACCCTGTACGAGGGTGATGCTCATACCAGGGTGCAATACAACCATCTGACCTGCACCAAATTCGTAACGCGTCCCATCGATGCTGACCTCTACCGGCGTATCAAGCTTGTTCTCTTGCTCGTCCGAGTTCCACAGCTCCACTACCAGGTCCCCTCCCCCACGATTGATGATGTCCTCCATCTTCGACCAATGGAAGTGGATGGGTGTCTCCTGCTCCTCGTCAGAGATGAGCAGCTTCTCCGCATAGGGCTTGGGGTAAGTCTTTTTGTCGTGTTGGTTGCCATTGCGGATGGTAAGTACGACCAGCCCACGGTGGGTGAAGTCGTTGCAACCGAAGTCGGTGATGTCCCAACCGAGCATATTGTCCTTGATCTCCTGACTGCTCTCTTTTTTCTCCTTCCAGATTTCCGGAGTCCAGTAGGCAAATTGCGGTATCTTGAAGTTGTGACTGTCGATGAAGGCGATGGCCTCGTCGATGAGGCGGTTGATTTCCGATCGTTTCATGCACGTTCTCCCTGATGATGGTATCAAATTCATGATACTGTGCCTTTTGTGCCAACTCAACAGATACTTGTTGAGAGCTGTGTCACATTTCTTGACTGCTGGCTATATGCATGTATACTGATACTCCTCACACCAATCATGAATACGGAACAAACGGCCTTTTTGGACACATGCCCAATTTCCCTCTTCACCAAGCAAGTAGGATGCATCATCCTTCTGTTGGTTTGTGTGCTCGTTCCATTGCAAGCACTACCGGAACAATCGTACAGCATCAGGCAAGGGATGAGCCTGTATAGCAGTGTGGTGCATACTCAGGAACATGCCTCAAGTACCCTTTTCACCTCATCTGCAGCTGACAGCACGCTTACCATCGGGCTGAGAGTGCTGGACAATCTGAAGGATGCAACGGTACAGGCACAGTATGCACTCCCCTCCCAGATGCCGTGGGCCCAAGGAGTAGTATCGACAACGGCACACGTAGGCTGGGGCTTGGCAAATAGCACACTCTTTGATGGAGTACTCGCCTATGCACAGCATCTGAAGGGAGGTTCTCTCTTGTCAGCAAGCCTTTCTTTGGGCCTGCAAGCACATTGTTCTGTGATTCCTTCGCTGGATAGACCACTGTTCAATCTCCTGCCGTATCTTGAGATGAGCCTGGCCATTACCCCTAAAGAGAACTTGGTATTGGAAACATCTCTTTGTACCGCCACCTTCTTTGACTACAGCGGCCAATGCTGGGCACCGGCTCTTGGCTTTGATGCTGCCTATCATTTCACCAAAGGTTTGGCTGTTGGCGTCAATGCTTTTGTGCGATTCTCCGATATCCATCCGGAGACGGTGATCATCCTTTCCCAGGAGGTAGGCGTGTATGTCGTACTCCAAAGCTAGGTTTGGCATCATCCTACTGCTGTTGGCTCTGTTGGCAGGGTGTGCCCCGCTTGATCTGGCGAACATTGAAAGGGATGCCCCCTCAGCCAGCTTTGACGAGCCTGTCGGCAGTGAAAGCAAATCCTTTTCATTTGTGGTATTCAGCGATTTGCATTTCGGCAGGGGCAACAGCGGGGTCTACTGGAAGAATGACGTGTTCCTAGACTGGTTGGAATCCTATCCCACCTCTTTGGCATTTGCCTTGAACCTTGGGGACCTGACCAGCGATTCGAAAGAAGATGAGTATCTGATGGCAGCAAACTTCCTGCAGGAACTGGAAGATTGGGGGGTGGATACCCACTCATTGGTTGGCAACCACGACATAAGATATGATGGCAGGTCATTGTTCCGAAGATACATCCATCCAGAGACTGCCAGGCGTTTCAGCTACGGGGGACTCTCGTTCTATCTGCTGGACAGCGGCAATGCCAGCTTGGGCAGAACACAGCTCAAAGCACTCATCAAACAAGCTTCCCTCGACCCCAATCCCAAGATTTTCTGTTCCCATATCCCCTTCTACGGGGGACCTGACATGTACTACTTCGGTCTTTCTGATGCATGGGAGCGAACACTGCTGGTGGACACCATCTTGGATGCCAGGGTCGGTCTTGTTCTGTCGGGGCATCTTCATCTTACGGAGAAACTGCACCACTTCACTGAAGAACATGCAGAACTGGTCTGCGCTTCCTTCCATGGCAGGGATTCACTCATCGAACAGACGCTACCGACCTGGTACGTCTGTTCGTATGATCATATCAGCAATCAGATTGCAGTTGAACGTTACCAAGTGACAGAAGAAGGAACCATCACCACCAGAACTGTAGCACTGGTGAATATGCCTTCGACCTCATGATGCAAAAGACCAGCCTCGTTGGAGACTGGTCTGTGCATCATGCCCGCATGTAATCAGCGCTGTCTTGCCATCATCTGGTGCAGCCCGCCACCGTTCTCCACATCAGTGAAGCCAAGTTGGCGCAGGATACGCATTCCGTAGCTGGAACGGGCACCACTGGCACAGTAGACGATGATCTTGCGCTCTTTGTCCTCAAAGCTCTGGGCCCAACTCTGCAGGTCATCAAGGCCTACATTGATGGCCCCTGGGTATGCTCCCATGGCAAACTCCATCGGGGTACGTACATCAAGGATTACCGGTCCGTCCGATGCGACACGATCTTCGGCTTCTTTCTCCTCACCTGTCTCTTTTTCCTTCTTCACCGATTTCTTTTCAATGGGGAAGAGCGAGACATCGAGGTGCTCATAGCCAATGGCACGAGCGTGACGCTCGATACTGAGATATCCACCACTGACGTTGTACACTTGCTCGAACCCTGCTCCCTTGAGCATCCTGAGCACTACGTGGCCTTTCTGTCCATCATCACTGATCAGCAGGATTGCATGACCTTGGGGAATCTTGTCCAGGTTGTCCCTCAGCATGCTCTGGCTGAGGTTGTTGCTGCCTCTCAGGCTTGCTTTTCCGAAGGTAATCGGATCACGAAGGTCTATGGCGATCGGTTGCTTCTCCAGTACGAAGGTCTCAAGATCCTTTGCCAAGACGGATGGGCTGAAGCCAGAGGCATGATTCTGGGCGGTGAATGCTGCCATGTTCACTGGCCCGTTGGGGGAGTTGAACGGTGGAGCATACGCAAGATCGAGCTCAGCAAGGTCGTCGATGGTCAGCTTTCCAGCCATTGCAGTGGCGATGACATCTATGCGCTTGTCCACTCCAACCCTTCCCGCTGCCTGGGCACCAAGAATCTGTTTGCTTTCCTTGTCAAAAATCAGCATCAGGCTTACTTTCTCAGATCCTGGGAAGTAAGCTGTATGGCTTGCTTTGTGCACAACCACTGCATCAGCATCGATACCTGCATCCTTAGCTGCTTTCAAGTTCAAGCCAACAGATCCTGCCACCGCTTCAAAAACCTTGACGATGGAAGTACCGCTGACACCCTTGTAGGAGCGATGGGCTCCCAAGGCATTCTCGGCAGCCAGTCGGCCTTGCCTATTGGCAGGGCCGGCAAGCGGCATGCGGACAGTCTTTCCGAGTACAGTGTGTCTCACCTCGGCCATATCACCGGCTGCATAGATGAATTCATCGCTGGTCCTCATCTCCCCGTCGACCTCAAGACCACCCGCTTTTCCAATGACAAGACCGGCGTCCTTTGCAATCTGCAAAGTAGGACGTACGCCAACGGAGAGCAATACGAAATCGGTATCAACAGCAAAACCATCGTTGAGCAACACCTTCGTGTCCTCAATGGCTTTGAGGGATTTGCCGAGCTTGAGTTTTACCCCATAGTCCTGCAGCTCTTTGGTGATGAAGCCAGCAAACTCCCCTTCCAGGTTCGGCATCACTTGCTCTGCCATCTCCACCAGCGTAACGCTGATGCCACGCTTGGTGAGGGCTTCTACCATCTCAAGTCCGATGAACCCACCACCTACGACAACCGCTTTCTTCGGCTCATTCTCTTCAATGTAGTGGTCGATCCTGTCCATGTCTGCAAGGGTCCACAGCTGGAAAACATGCTTCTTGTCCACGCCGGGAAGCGGGGGGACAACGGGCTTGCCGCCCTGGGCAAGAATGAGTGCATCGTAGGAGTAGACTTCCTCTTTTCCGGTCTTGCTGTTGCGTGCCGTCACCTGCTTCGCTTGGCGGTCGATCTTGGTTGCTTCGGTATGGGTATGGACCTTGACCTTGTACTGGTCGTCGAAGGTCTCTTCACTGGCGAGAATCAGGGAGGAACGATATTCGATGTCCCGACCTAGGTAGTAAGGAAGCCCGCAGTTGGCAAAGGAGACGTCTGCCCCTGCTTCCAAGAGGGTGATTTCCACGTCATTGTCCAAACGACGAGCTCGTGCTGCTGCGGTGGCTCCTGCGGCTACTCCACCTATGATCAAAAGATGTTTCATCAGATTCTCCTCACTTATTTCGAGAAGAACAATACACTTTTTAGTTGCTAGTGACAAGTATTTTTATTAGCAACTAATACAAAAGATAAAAAATAATCGATAAAAAGCAATTCTGTAAAATTCCATTGTCCTCAATCGTGTGAGGATTCTTCTTCTTGATACTCAAACAAATCACCGGGCTGGCAATCCAAGGCCTTGCAAATGGCTTCCATGGTGCCAAGGCGAACAGCACTTACCTTTCCTGTCTTCAGGTTCGAGAGATTTGCCAAGGTGATGCCCACCTGTTGTGAAAGCTCGGTAAGCGACATCTTCCTGTCTGCCATTACCCGGTCCAGTCGTATGATTATTGCCATCGTGTACCTATACCGTCTGTTCGTATTCGCGCTGCAAGATTAGTCCGTAGCTGAACAGCTGGGAGAAAACGAGCACTACCAGTGCATATACAGCCAGTGTGGGAAGCAGCTGAAACCTGAAGGAAACAAATTCTGTAAGCTTTCCCAACTCCTGTTGGAAGGCAAGCAGGAACAATAGTTGCCTTGCATAGGCCAGCACAAGCATGAGATATGCTATGCGTTTGATGGATAGTGGGAGGCTTTGGGTAAAGGCTTTCTCACGCTCCAAGCTAATGAGCATCGATCGCACCAAGAAGAGCATCAGCAGACCCAGTGTCAAGCAAGCGATGAGCAAGAGGCAGTACAGCACATACGAACCCAGCGAGGAGGCTTGCACGGAAATGGCAAGTTGAAGACCCTCAAAGAGCACCAAGGGAAGCGAATAGGTGCCTTGCACTCCCATGACGATCAAATGGATGCCAAGGCCCAGAATAGCAAGTCCACCAAGGAGAAGGCTGATGGTAAACACGATGACAAGTTGACGCAATCCTTTATCAGATAGTTGAAGCATGAGAGCCTCCTGTATTGTTTTACAGGTATTATTTATCGTTTATCGATAATTTTGTCAAGCAGTCTCTCGTCAAAAACCTGACGATAAAGCACAATTACTCCACATTGCTTTTGCCTGTTTGCCTTACCCATGCAATACTGGGAGACATGGAAACAGTGATTGATGTGCAGCATATCAGCAAGCGATACAAAGCTTGTACGGCCCTATCGGATGTTACCCTCAGCATAGCAAAAGGGGAAATCTGCGGATTCATCGGAAAGAATGGAGCGGGAAAGACTACCCTGCTGCGCATCCTCACTGACCTGATGAGACCAGATGAGGGAGAGTACGCCTTGCTGGGAAAGACAAGCACCAGCAAAATGATCAATCGAAGGAAGATAGGTGCTCTGGTCGAGTCTCCTGCTTTCTATGCTGACCTATCTGCAGAAGAAAACCTGAAGCAACTGTTCAGAATCAGGAAGGTCAAATCGCTTGAAAGTGTGCAGCAGCTGCTCAGGCTGGTGGGGCTTGAGGATACCAGAAAGAAACCAGTAAAAGAGTTCTCCCTTGGCATGAAACAAAAGCTTGGCTTGGCAATGGCACTTGAGGGAGACCCTGAAATCATCATCCTTGATGAGCCGATGAACGGCCTCGACCCACAAGCAATCATCTCGCTACGAAACCTGATCCTGCACCTGAACCGCGAGAAAGGGGTGACCTTTCTCATCTCAAGCCATATCCTCGGAGAACTCACCAAGATTGCCACAAGCTACATATTCATTCATGAGGGGAAGCTTGTTCGCCAGATGACAGCTTCCGAACTGGATGCGGCGTGTACACGTTCTCTGCGTATCACAGTCTCCGACCCAGCCAAGGCTGAGAACATCCTCACCGAACATGCGATTCACTGCACCTTGTTGCCGAATACCCAACTGCATGCAGCCACGGAGAAAAGCGTCACAGAGCTGGTCCTGCTGCTGCATAAGAGTGGTGTTGTGGTTAAGGAATGCCATGAACAGCTTGAGCATCTCGAAGCGTACTTTATCAGTCTGGTAGGAGAAAAATTGTGATGCGTTCAGATATCTACCTGATGTTTCGGCTGAAGTGGCTGAAACTTTCCATGCTCTTCATGCTGCTTGCAGCTTCTGCACTGGTTGCCATGCAGAAGCTTGCAATGGACTATGTCGTGAAGATCGACAGGGTGCTGTTTCTTCCATTGGTGATGTACGGAATAGCAGTAGCTGCACTGATAAGCATGACCAGCGGAAGTGATTTTGATGAGGGCTTCATACGAAACAAGCTATTCGCCGGACAGAGCAGAAGACAGATCTATCTTGCTCATGAAGTCGCCAATCTGGTGGGAGCAATCGTGCTCTACTGCATAACGGTGCTGTTCACGCTTGTGATCAGCATCAAGATGTTTGAGATCAATGTGTCAATACAAACCCTTGCAGTCTATTTCTTCTTGGGCCTTTTCACGTGCGTAGCATACAGCTGCATTTTCCATATGATTGCAATGCTTGCCGGTCGTCCTTTCCTCTCCTCGGCAATTTGCCTTATCCTTGCAGTGCTGATGCTGCTACTGAGCATCTACACCAATTCAGCGCTTGTACAGGGAAATGAACCAAATGCCTTTCACTTGTTCTTGTATGATCTGAATCCTACCGGACAGATAGCCCAGCTCTCTTCCATGCAGGTTCTGAATCCCCTCCGCTCTATCACACTTGATGTGTTGTGGGTTCTGATCACCCATGCCATTGGCTTGTCGCTTTTCGGGAAAAAAGCGTTTCAGTAGATTGCTGTTGCCTGACAAAGGAGAGCGTATAAGATTAAGTAGTCTCTCCATCAAAGAAAAATGGGACTATGAGTCATGCTCCTGCCGATCCGACATAGTACAAGCAGGGCGTAAAATGATAGGCTAAGGAAGATGTGTTTGATCGGTTTTGCATTCTCACTTGGGGCATGCACTTATCACTATCGATTCCTTATGCTTGGAGAACGAAGTATGAAAAGAAAACCCCATATGATTCATTGGCTCTATGCAATCATCCTGGTCCTTACACTGGTTGTGGCACTCACCGGCCTGTACTCTACCAATGCTGGATTTCCTTATGACTATGTCAATCAATATGGCACTACGGTAAGGATTTATGGGGATGGGCTCTATGCCAATGATTCCTTTTTCAAGGCACCCATTTTCAGAGCCTCTGATGCAACGATGCTCTTTTTGGTTGTTCCCCTTTTCCTGCTCTTTCTCATCAGAAACATTGCAAAGCAGGACAAGCTGAGTCGTTCTTTGCTGTTGGGCAGCGTATCGATGGTGCTCTATTACTCCTCTTCTTTGGCTTTTGGGGCCATCTATAACGATTTGCATCTGGCCTACATAGCACTCTTTGCACTCTCTCTGTTCACCACGATCGTTTTGCTTTCGCAGGAAAACCACGACTACTCTGGTATTACACTGCCGTACAAGGCGATATATGCCTTCCTCACCATTTCGGGCATTGCGCTTATCGTTGCCTGGTTGCCGGATATCCTATCTGCAATGCTGAAGAGGACATCCCTGGCTCACATAGAGAACTATACGACAGAAATCACCTATGTTCTGGATATGGGCATCATTGCACCCGCTTGTTTCATTACCATGAGGCTATTGCAAAAACGAGAATCCCTCGGCTATGAATTGCTTACCATGATACTCTTTGTGTGTTCAGCCATGGGAATCATGGTTTGTGTGCAAACAATATTTCAGACGGCTGCCGGAATAGTTTTGCCTATCGAAGCGATCATTACCAAAATGGCAATTTTCGTTGCACTTGCAGCCTTTTCCATTACCCTTCTAGGTATCCTGCTGAGAAGGACTGCCAAGCATTCTGATAGGACGTAAACAGGAGAATTCGGCCTATCTTCATTGGCATAATGAGAAGAGTATCAAGGGCTCTTTAGGAGATTTGGATCCTCTTGGCTACTGGAAGAAATTTGGATCAACTGCCAGAATAGGTCCAACTTTTCGTCTGCACTCCCTACTCGGGACTTTCACCCTTTGAGAATTGCTTATACCGAGCGCACAATAACAAAGGACCAATCCGAAGACTGGTCCTTGATGGGCGCGATTGGGTTTGAACCAACGACTTCTACCGTGTGAAAAGGGTCTTAAAACCTTTTCTAGGTGTTGCCCACTGTATATCTCTGTTGATTTAATTCTATATTGGAGTTATGGTTATAGTCAAGCTTTATTGATGCTTGTATATCCTTGTTGACGAACTGATATTTATAAAGGAAACAATAAAGGTGACATTTAGGTCACAATAAAGTTCACACGAAACATGCTAGCACTGGTAGATTTAAAACGACAGTAGCGTTAGGCGGAAACATCCCTCTCTCCTCTTACGATATTCTACTCGTTGGTGATAATATTTCACCTTGTTGGGGAGGCTTTTTTTCATAACTCACTCAGAAAGCCCGTACAGGCCTGACACTGATTGCGCCGTACCGATAGGAGTCGTACTGACCATCACTGATGAAGCTCTGAAACCACGCGTTGTAGGCATCACACTCGGAGGAACTCCAGTAGTGGTCTTCAGAAAAACCACCCAGATTGTTCCTTTTAAGATTCTGGTGCATCAGATTCAGCTCATCCGTGCTCGGCAGGAACCAGTCGTCATATGTTACTTCGCCCTTGGTGACCACAAGGTCAGCGCACACCTTCGCTGCATAGTCTGTTTTACCTCTATACGGCTCGGCGTTGCCAAACTTTGCCATTATCTTCTGTGTATTGCTTTCTCCTGTCCCTACAGCTGTACCGGTTCCTCCTACAGCCGTTCCGTATCCTCCCCATACCTTGTAGCTGTAGTCATAGCTTGAAGGGGCTGCCTCGAGATACCTCCAACCATCATTGTAATTACCCTTGTCATAGAACACATAGCCTCCAGCAGGTCCAATATCTCTAATGTTGTATATGAATTCCCACTTTGCATACAGCTTCTGATCGCTTTTGATGGAGACCACAGTCGCGGTATTTATCTGTATCCCCGTTCCATTCTCTCCAGTCCACCAACCATCAAACTGATAGCCAGTTCTTGTCACCGTCGGAAGTGTTTCGTATGGGTGGCCATACGTCACTGTCTTGCTTGCAGGGCTCGGGCTTGATCCCCCACAACTGTCAAAGGTTACCGTATAGGGAGGCAACCACTTCGCATGCACTAGATGACCAGTACTTGTTGAAACAATGATATCGGATGCAACTTGGATTCCGGCTCCTCCAGGCTCGCTCCACCAACCATCAAACACGTAACCAGTTCTTATTACGCTAGGCAGTGCCCCGTACTGACTTCCCTTCGTTATTGCCTTGTACGCCGGTACTGGAGTACTTCCACCTTGTGCATCGAAGTAAACAGTGTGTGAATATAAATAGAAAAAGGTCCCGACATGGCTCCAGTTCCCCCATGTATCATTTAACTTCGCCCGTACTCTCCAAAACAACATCCCAATTGTTTTAGGCAAATCCGAATCTAAGAGTTCTACTCTATTGCTCTCAAAGTTGTCCCGTTCATATACCACATCTTCAAAACCTTTATCGATAGATATTTGTATGTGATACGCTTGCACACCAAGAACTTTGCTTGCATTAATTATTGGTTCAGTTAGTATGTCGCCATCGGAGATGTGCAATACAACCCTATCGGGATCATCAACAACTAAATAGCCTTGATACGATTCTGATCCAGGATCGGCAGGATTCTTGAAATTCTCCAAGGGTGCAAACGAACAGCTGCTTGCTATCCCAATGAAGAATAGAACAAGAATTATGTAATACAACTTTCTCATATCCCCAACAATCCTTTTGCTTTTTCCATATCGGCCCTTGCATTCTCTGCTTCGATTTGTGAGTGCAAGGAAGAACTTTCCCGTTCTTTTGCTTCAATACGGCTATTCAAATCCTTTACTGTTATTCCTTGTACAACCAGAGCAGCACCTCCCGCCACGCTTGCACTCAAGCCAACAACAAGACTATTAGAGAATATCTTCCCATACAGCATCGCCTCTTGCCTGTACTTCTCGCAATCACTTGACAAGACCGCATCATTATAGTTTTGCATTGCATTGGAGTAGAAGATATAGGAGATGATGGAAGTTGCCAGCCCGGCAACACCAAGTCCCAATGTAGTAGCACCGATTGTCTTTATTATTGGTTTGAATGCCCAAGAATTCCTCATACCTTCCAACTCATCCTGTACCTGTTCATACTTGTATGGTGTTGAAAGGATGACCGAAGTTAAGTCAAGGACAGTTCGCTTTCCTTTTACTATCTCTACATGAGTGGAGAAAGGATCATAACGGTCCTCAGGCAACCGTGCTAAAACCTTATATCCTCCCGGAGGAAGTTTTACAACAAACTCGTCTTTTGGCATTCCCTTGAATACCTGATTCCCGGCAAGGTCCTTCACGGTAATTACAAGATTGGGTTGAGAAACATTGAGACTTCCCGAGGGGATTACCACCGAGGACAGATCCCCATAGAATACCTCTCCTGGCAATAGGCCCTGTGGAAACGGAAGAAATATCTCATTCACAATCCATGGACTCTCAATCTTTATACCTGAAGAGAAACCAACTCCGACATTCACATGAAAGGACCTGCCAATAGGTACCTCAAATCTCTGCCCGTTGATTGTAAGCGTACATTGTTCCGGCAGCCCGGAGAGGAACAGGACATCCCCGATCCGCTGATTGTACAACCTCCTGATATTTTGTTTGGCTTCGTAAATTCCCATGGAACCAACAGTGTTCAGGAATCCGCGATCCCATGCCTTTACAAGCACAGTATCGGCCTCAAGCAAATTGATCACTTCAAACCACTCAGGTATCTGCACCCAGGTATTATCCGCAGTCTCAAAAACCCGATACGCTGAACTTCCTACCAATGCCCCCGATCGAGCAGCACTGTATACACGATAATATTCATTACTCAGTACTTCGCGCTCCCTGCTTTCGATGGTATAGAAAAGCTGTTTAGTGAATGTACCCAATTCATCTCGCACGGTCAGTGTGATGGGGAACCTTTTTTGTTCCGCATCGAAATCTCCCACACTAACTGTCATTTGACTTGCAGGGACTATGAAACGTTTCCCTTCCAGTGCTGTCCTTGCGTCTTTTTGCTTTTTACGCAAAGTTTCAGTTTCTGCCCCCATTCGCCCCCTCAGCAATACTTCTTGCCCATTTCTCTCTGATAATTTGTCATTTTCAAGCTTGGCAAGATCACCGGCGATGCGTTTATCATATTCTGGCACTGTTTCCCAGGGATCCTTCGGCGTCTCAGCGCGAAAAGTCTTAACTTTAACCTCGTATAATGCATCAATGTCATCAAGAGTTTTCTTGAGCAATTGCTCATAGCGTTGTTCAACTTGCAGTATGTTCTGATTAATCTGTACGATGATTTCAAGTTGTGTCTTGAATGACTGTTCCACACCGCCTTGCTGAAGCCTCAATCGTTCCAATTCAGTCTTCTTCAATTCAGCTTGATTGCTGAGTGCATTCAGCTGGCTGGAAAGACGCTCTTCCATCTCTTTGCGAAGTGCATCTTGTGCTTCCTGGGCTAAAAGGAGCTGCTCAGCTTGTTTTTCCATCTCTGCAATGCGTGAAGCTTCTACCTGTTTTGCCGCCTCCAGAGCTTTTGCCTTGGATTGCTCAGCTTCCAACCATTTTCGTTCAGCATCATTAATAGCTGCTCTGATCGAAGCCTCTCTTTCTGCTATCTCGGCTTCCAGGGCTGCAAGTTCACCCTGGAGTTGTTTCGCATCTGATTCCGCCTTCGCAAGTTGCTGCTCGGCTGTCAGGAAGAAGAACTGACCGGTGAACGATGTATTCACCCAAGGTATCTGCATCCCGCCTGTCATATCCTGCACGCTTCGGGATACCGCTGCCACGAGCTGTCTCACCTCCAGATCCGGGGTGGCCAAATGCTGCTTCAAAGCCGTGGTGAACGGGCTGTTCCTCCCATCCCCGTCCTGAGCTACCGTGCCTGGGGCTGTGGAGAATACCACCATACTCTCTGCTGCCCTGCTATCCATCACACCAAGGCCTCGGGATCCCCCCCTGCCCGATGCGAACGGGTTGTCTCGGCATGCATCCAGCATGACCAGGTTGAAACCGCTCTTCGTGTCCTCAAGTGCAGAGGTGACCATGTCCATGCTGAGGGCTTTGCTTCTCAGCTCATAATCCCTCTGGATATCAGCATCGATGGGAAGCAGGTAGTTGATTCCCTCGTACTGGACACCGTGACCGGCATAGAAGAAAAGGGTTGTGGATGCCTTTGCATCCCTTGCCTCCTTGGAGAATTCCCTGACGGCACCCTCCATCCGGCTGAGTGTTGTATTTGTCTCGAGTCTCACCTTGAAGCCAAGATCCGAGAGCATATCTGCAACATCACCGGCATCGTTGATCGGATTGGCAAGTTTCGTTATCTTGTCATAGGAACCGTTGCCCACAACCAGGGCGTACCGATCCCCTTCAGAAGCAAAGAGTCCTGTAATCAAAACCATAACCAACAACACAACCAACAAACACCGTTTCATACCCTTTCTCCCCATCGTTATTTTCCTGATTTGAACGAAACAAACGCCTCAGATCTCTTGTCTTCGCCTGTAGCCTCTTCGGCCACCCTCTTGATGTTCAACGCCCTGGTAAGGCGCAATCCTTCCTCGGGATTGTCAGAAACTAGGTAGTAATCCCTAGTGGTTTTAAAGCCGGGTACCGAATCAAGGAATTTCTGATAGTCCCTTTCTGTTGAGGCATAGACCTGCAGCATCTCAACCCCGAACGGCTCGATCACCTCGATCGGCATGACATCGCCCCGGTAGACAGGATTGATGATGATCCACCTGTTCACCTCCTCGGGCGATACCCTGCGCACGAATATGTCCTTGTCGCTTGCATCAATGCTGAGCGGGAAGAGGTAGGCGAACTTCTCATCAAGCTCATTGAACACATACCCGACCACATAGAAGTAACAGGGCTCAGTAGCCTTAACCTCGATGGTCAGCTCATCCCCCCTGTGAAATGACAGGTAGTCCTTCATGCCGTTCATCCTTATGTCCACCGAAAAGCCGGTGTCGACCGAGTCACCCCGCTCCAGCTGTTTCTGAAAATCGTAGGCAATTGGGATGAATCGCTGTCCCTGGTAGACCGAGGGAGGAAGCTCGACAGTTGTGGTAGAGACCACGTTGCCTCTTTGGTCCTCCAGTCTATAGGTCACATACATGCCCGACTTTCCGTCATCAACCAAGGTGTAGGAACCGAAGAGGAAATGTGATGCCCTCTTCGGATCGGAGACAGCCTTTGCCCCCAGGGCTTCGCCCATTGAAAAGGCAAGCTGCTCCGCAAACTCGGTGATCCCGCCTGAGTTGTTGAGCTTGGCAGGGTATACATACATTCCGGTCTTGTCAAAACCCTTGGTCAGGTTGCGTGCGGCTTTTGCATAGGAGTCTACCATCTTCTCCATTTGCTGTAACTTTGCATCAACGGAGTAGCTGGTCTGCATCAGGGTAGGAATTGTTTTTGAACCAAGAGCCCTTGCGACATAAGATAGTCTCTCGAACTCAAGATAAGCATCAAGCAGTCTCTGCAGTGCAGATTCCTGAGCCAGGGAGTCTACATGTGCGGGATAGTCGCGCTCTGCACTCCGAATGATGGCAGCCAGAGAAGTTAGCTCCCCCTCATAGAGAGGCAGTGATACGGAACCTGTCATCACCGCTTCCACTTGCTTGAGGTATGCTTTGCGTTGTGCATCGTATACCGTCCGTGGCAACAGGGAAAAGGAAGCACCCAATATCGGAAAGTCGGTGGATACTAGGGTATGTTCAGAAAAACTGGACGTATTGGCGACCTCGATGCCTGCAATCTCATTGACTTTGTCCTTTGTCTCAATCGTGCTCGAAACCTTCGAGTACAGGATCCCCGACAGGGCAGAAAGGGCATCAATTCTAGCTTCGTTCTCGGTAAGGCCCGTACCCACTGCCTTGATTACCACAGCTTCCGGTTCGGGAACTGGAAGATTCTCAAGAGGAGCCAAGGGAATGGGTACAGGTTCAACAGCTTTCGAAGGTGCTTCACTGAACCCCGACGTTAGCTGGTCATCCAGCAACTGTTCAGGATCGGGAGTCTCCAGCTTGCCAAGCATAGAGGATGCCTGGAAGGGAATCACAGCTTCTTCCTGAACAGGAACAGGAGCGATGACAACAGCATCACCAGTAGCGGGAACAACAATTTGGGAGGAAGTGGTACATCCCCCAAGCAGCATGAGCAATATTACAGTAACAATACCAACCAAACCTTTTCTCATCCAACATCTCCCTGTCACCATGCTTATAGCGCAAGGTAGCAATCGGGTAGTTCATAATGGGTTGTACCGGTAGGATCATGCTGTAATGGTGAGCCCATCTGATTGTTCAAAAAACATACTTCAAAATACTCTGATTCAGTTATCGTAATGAGAGCGTCATTCGACTGATGTTCTCATTAGATTCCAGGCCCACTGAGAAGCCTGGCAAACGTATCTTTCATCTTTGTACTGGCAGCTTCGGATGCATCGCAATCGGTGAAAGCCTCTGCTACGGCAACTGCGGCCGGCTCAAAGTTCGTTTGGATGTTGGAAAGCGGGATGGAACAGAGTACCCACACCCCTCCTTCTGTATCGATCCACATTTCTTCCGTTGCCACCCCGGACAAGGTTGCCTCGGCTACCTGCAGGCTTATGGCTTCCATCGCATCGAGGGCTTGCCTGTCAGTTTCACTCCCTGCGTCATTCACATAGGTTACGATTACTTCCTTGACTCGAGTGCTGATCCATTCGGCAATCTTGTTCTTTGCCTCTATAGTTGCCCGCTTGATTGAATTCTGCCGGTCGGACATCTTACCGTACCCGCTTTCATAGTGTTGATCTTGTGAAGATACCGTCTTGTAGACCCATTCAGGCTGGGGGATTCCATCCAAGCCCAGAACCACGCTTCTTGTAGGTTGGCCAGGTTCAATGGGTTCGGCGATACGGCTGGTAGTACAGCCGTTCAGAGCCATGATAGCCAAGAGAACAATTAACCCAATACGGTGTTTCATCTCATCCTCCAATACTAAATCCACAACACATACTAATATTCATCCTAGACCAGAAGTATCGCAAGTACAATTTTTTTATGATTCAGAATTGGTCCGAATTATTTTTATTATCTCTATGAATAGATTAAGCATATCGAAATTTTGAGCCAATGGTAGATCAGGGAAATTGAATCGAAGGTCTTTCGAGAAGCATCAAGAATACAATAGAATAAAGTCATTGCAACACAGAAGAGCTTTTTTTGGTATCCTACCTAGATCCAAATATGGTCTGAAAGTACAATTCCGCAAGTTCTGTGTAGGATGTGGAAGTTCTTCTTGAATCAATCATAAGCAGTAATATCTCCTTGTTACTGTATTTACCAGTTGGTGATAGAAGACACCAAACCGTCTGAATAATTTGTCAATACAGTTTACGCCCAGGTAAATACTTCCCATCCCTTTCAATAATATACTCCCTTTGAACCAAGGTGTTAATTACCCGCTCTAGTGTCTCTTTGATTCCTGCTCCCGCTCTCTTAAAATTAAATGCTGTCTTATATTGCTCAATAATCTCATCAATCGTAGGTCCATAAATACAATGCACACAGATGTATACAAGCCCCATAACCTCACTCATTCCGATAGTCGACGTGGTATCACGTTTATTCTGATCGATATTTCTCCTTGGAATGGTAATCAGCTTGATATCTGCGCTAGCTAACCAAATACACTCCATTTTATCAACAAAGAAATCCAATTCCTTCTTTAAAAATGAGTTAGGATTCCTTTTTAGATATCTTAATTCATCGCTATCAATGTTTGTATCCTTTAGCACACGTACAAGATAACTAAGGGTTATTGGCTGATTCGTTCTCAAATACACTTTAAAATCTTCAAGGACCTCTCCCACACTTTTTGCTGAGGAGTCAGGCAAAAAGTCAATGAAATCTGGCAGTTGGTCCAAAGTCATTGTCGAGACTGAAGCCTGCTCACTTGATTCAGAATCATCACTACTCTTGCTCCCAAACATAGTAGAAGCATCCAACTCAGTATCCACAGAAACCTTGGGAGACGTTTCAGAGACAGAATCGTCATCTTCCAACGCTTGTGAAATAATTTTCTTTAAACGCATCTTCGACTCGTATGGATTCTTAAGCCAATCAGTTGACCATACTCGTATAATTTTCCAACCCATTCTTTCCAATACTTGTTGACGCAAGCGATCTCGTTCTCTGGCTGTTCTGCTGCTGTGATATTGTGCTCCATCACATTCAATTCCCAATAAGTACCTGCCAGGAGCTCGAGGATCTATCAGCCCGAGATCGATTCGATATTGAGAGCATCCAACCTGAGTATTCACTTCATATCCTTCGGAACTCAAGAATTCTTTCACCGATTCTTCAAATACTGATTCTGTCTCTCCCCATGACTCTCCATGGGGCACACTCTTCGGTAATGCTTCAATACCCTGCTCCGCATATTGCAGATAAGACAACAGCATTTTTGCTCCAATGGAACTGCTATTTGAAACGTTTACTCTATTTGCATGAAAAGAGCTGATTACTCTGAGGTTCTCTCTTGCCCTTGTGATTGCTACATTTAGTCTCTTCTCTCCTCCAGCCCTGTTTATTGGTCCAAAACTCGATGGCACAGGCCCGCCAGGTGTCAAAGGCCCATATCCAATGCTGAAGAAGATTGTATCGCGTTCATCGCCCTGTACTGTCTCAATGTTCTTGATAAATAATGGCTCATCTACACTCTCCAGAAAGAACGGCTCAAATTCGGGATATGCTTCCCTACGTTTCTCCAATTCATCCTCAATACAATATTGCTGAGCTTGGCTACACGCAACAATGCCCAGCGAACGCTTCGGGAATTGGGCGAGATGCTCAAAAACAAGATCAACTACTTTTTGAGCTTCAATAATATTCTTTCTTGATTTACCTCGGTCATATACTCCATCTGGAACAAAGACATGCTCAACACCCCCATGAGCATTCAAGTAACTTTGTGATGGAAATGTTATGAGCTTATTCTGGTAGAACTCACTGTTGCTGAATAGAATCAACTGTTCAAATTTGCTTCGGTAATGCCATCGAAGAGTGAGCGAGGGCATTAGCATGGAGGCTTCTTCAAGTACTGACTCAAATGCGTCCTCTTTCTCTTCTTCATCATCCTCTAGCGTATCGTACTCATCATCACCATTTGAAGTCTCAAAAAATGAGGTCGGAGGCAACTGTTTTGTATCCCCAACAATTATAACCTGCTTGCCTCTGACAATAGATGAAATTGCATCATGTGTCTTGATTTGGGAGGCCTCATCAAATAGTATCACGTCAAATTTGTACAATTCTGGTTTGAGGTATTGGCTCACAGCGAGAGGAGACATGAGGAAGCAAGGTTTCATATCCAAAATAAGAGTGGGGATTTCATTCATCAGCCTTCGTATCGACTTGAATTTGCGTTTCTTCATCGCCTCTTTCTTGATTACCAACGCCTCACCACCAAAGGCATTAGAAGTAGTTGGCCTAAGAGAATCCAATCGGTTTTTCACTCGCCTGACTGCAATATCAAGTTGATCTACATCCTTTCTTTTAAACTCCTCAATGATTTGTGAATGATTTTCAATATTGAAATATTTCAGAGCTTCAAAACCATCAATCTGGGCATCATACCACTGAATAAAGAAAGATTTCTTAAATACATCAACCCATCTGTCGGGTGTAACATCCATTTGGCTCAATTGAGGAATCAACCCTCCTAGAACAGGTGAAAGCTTCTCCTCAGAAGTAAGATCCTCAAATTTGATTGAATCTTCAAGAATGCTGATATTCTTGATACACCCATCAATCTGATCAATCGCTTCAGCAAATCCTGTTGCCCGCCATTTTGTCTTATCACTGAATAGTTGTGTGAAAAAGTTAAAACTCTTGCCCTCCAGGCTATGCACGATTTCATCCAACACCCCAAATACTCTCGCACAATCAGCGGTGAAATTCTCATCTGCAGCAAAAAGTTGCTCACCCAGTTCAGATACAATCATTTCCCTATAAGGTTTCTTTGAAAGCTCCTCCGCCCAAACCAAACTATTTGCTAGTTCCAGCCAATCGGGTTTCGCATCTCTCTTAAGATTCAAAGCTGCTATCAATTGCATGCGTTGAGCCTCGTACGCATTTTTTTGATCAAGAAATACTTTGACATCATTCAAATTGTCGAACAATGTCAGATTGAATACATCTTTTTGCAGGTTCAGTGAATCCGTGAATTGCGAAGCATGCTTTTCAAAACCTTGAGCGGATTGCAATAGTTCCTTTCCATAGTCGTTATTCGAAGAAAATAGCTTCAACTTAAAAGCATTGAGTCTAGTGGGACACTTTTCCAAGCTCACTTGCAGCTCTTCAATGGAATCTAGAAGAGCTTGAGTTAATTCCTCGATGGTATCCTCTTTTTCTTTCAATTTTTCGAAAATATTTGATGCCATGGAAATCGGATATCCATGCTTGTAATATGAGAACATCGAATCAGTTGTAATAATCAATTCTTCCAGGTTATTCCAGACGGTTCGTTTTCCATCAAAGAGTTGAGTTCCTAAAAGCTCCTGATACTTCGGGAGATTCTCTGAAATGGTTTTTTCAGTTTCTTGAAATTTTGCCAACAGATGCACAATTTCAATGATACCTTGTCTATGTAGTGAATTACCGGCAACACTTTTTACTAGGGATTTAATCCGTCTGTATGTCGGGCTCAGTACGCTGACCATAGAATCATGAGTACGCATCCAGCTTGCATGGACACTCCAATCAATATCTATAAATCCATATGAGCCTAAACATTTGCCTTGAATTTCCTGATCCAGTTCAGCCAGAGATGAATACAAAGCCTTTGCTTCCTCAAATGTATTCCTAACTTCCCTAAAGTAAGTAGTACTTTCCAGCCATTGAGCCGGAATTCCAATAAGCTTCGGCCAAATGGTGAATTGTGGAGCTGTTTTAATCAGCTTCCCAATATCTGCTGATAGCAGATTGGGATATATATCCGAAAGTCTGGCAATATGGTTGGATAGTTGGAAATAACATACTTCAACTTCCCTAATCCAGCTAGTAAGTTCTTCTAGATTGGGCAATGAGTTGATTGATGAAACTGAAAAAATTTTCAGGGCATCTGTCCTGCACTTCTCAGCATTAGCCAATATGCTTTTGAGATCGGAACGTATGAATTTGACACCAAAATAATCAGAAATGCATTTTACTGTTCCTTGTATTCGGTCTTTTAATTTGGCAATATCTTGCAATGATTCTTCTATTGCTTGCGGATTGTTTAAAGACAACCATTCCTTTTGAATTGGTTTTGCAGATTGCAGATCATTAAAAATCTGGTAATACGGCATCAAGTCTTCAATGGTATAAATGCCACTCATCCCAAAAGAATGCCCAATCTCATCAATCAATTTCTGAATGGATTGAAAGAACCTGATAAGAACATCTCCATGCATTGGTATCTCTTGTCTCAATTGGAGGGTTAAAGACATTTTTTCATGTCCTTTCCAATATTTTGACATATCATTCGCTGAAAGCTTCATTTTGAGACTGGCTATCTCATGCAACTCTTCTTCTAAGGATTTCAGTTCATCTCCCGTAATTTTTTTCACAAGAAGAGGATCAAGCGCTGCCAACTGATGCAAATCACCCAGCTTCACCAAGCTTCCTTGCACTTGGTACATTGTTAATCCCAAAGGATTAATAATTTCATGAACCTGTTTTGCATAGGTATTCAGCGTCTGCTTTCGTGTCTCGAATTCATTATAGTATTGCCCGATGGCATTAGAATCCTCAGTTTCAATATCTGTTGAAAAGCATTTCATTAGATTATCAACGAGCTTTTTCCTTCCTTCTTTGTCCTTCCTGGACTGAAGAATCAGCGTATAGTCTTTCAAACCGACTTTCTCAATCCTTGAAGCTACAACATCCAAAGCAGCCATTTTTTCTGAAACAAACAGAACCTTTTTCCCGTTGCCAAGCATTTCAACAATGATATTAGTTATCGTCTGACTTTTCCCTGTACCTGGAGGTCCCTGTAAAACGAAGCTTTTCCCTTGCTTTGCGAACTCGATTGCATCCTGTTGGGAAGAGTCTGCATCCAATACTTGAAAAATCTCTTTTGATGAGATTCGATCGATATCTATTGGATCAAATGAGAATTCAGGGGAAACATCATTATCATTTTTCACATTTGCCAGCTGATTGATAACAGGATGCTCTTTGTAAAAATGTAAGTTTGCCTCAATATCTTTATATATTTCAATTTTACGGAATGATAGTGGAGCCAAGAAGCATTCGTTTGTTACGGACCATGAAGGATTGTTTGCAACACTTTCCTTCAATGCATGGAGATATGAATCAACATCAGTATTCTCATCTTCAAAAGTAGGCAAGCCAATACCAAAATCTTGTATCAAAATATTTTCCAGTATTGGATTTACAAACACTTCATCTTCATGCTTAGTAAGTATAAATGGATCGTTAATGCTGTATTTATTTAAGTTTACGGGAACAATAATAACTGGAGAGCGACGTTTCATATCAGAGTTGTCGGATTCATACCACTCTAGACACCCGAATGTCATAAAGAGGTTATGCAACCCAGTTTCTTCCTCGTTGGAACGTGTTCGAAGCCGAACCGTCCTTAACGTTTTTTTCAATTCACGTAGTTTATCGGTTGTTTTCCATCTCTTGTTCTCGCCAAAAAGGATTTCCCTGTTTGAATTGGTTGATTCGTAGGTAGTGATGTCAAATTCTGGAATATCATCATTTTCCGACTTTCTGAACTTCTTAAGAAATTATTACTCAATCGACCTTAAAGACCGAAAAGCTATCGATAAATCATTACAATATTTGAAAAAGGAGCATGTCTTCTGTTGAAAATGCTGGTTTGTTCTGCTATACTTTGAGTAAGAAAGTATTACTCAAGTGAGGCGGAGCCGATGTATTTGAAAGCGCTTGTAGACATACCGGATGTGAGCGGGAAAATCGTGACCCAGAGGAAGAAGGATTCTACCTACATCTTCTACGAGTACGATCGCGTCTATGATCCTGTCAGGAAGTACAATGTTCCAAAGAGAGCTGTCATCGGGAAGCTTTCGCCTGATGATGAAAGGAAGATGTATCCCAATGGGAATTTCCTGAAGTACTTCCCTACCGCCGAGCTGTCACACATCAACCGTGACGTTTCCAGGAGCTGCTGCCTGAGAATCGGGTCCTGGTTGGTCATCAGGGACATCATCAGGCATTACGATCTGTTTGATCTCGTTGAAGGCATAATCGGACGGGATGCCGGGCTGTTCCTGGATTTGGCCGCATATTCCATTGTCAGCGAGGACAATGCCGGCCAGTACTATCCCGATTATGCGTACAATCATCCTCTGTTCACCCAGGATATGAGAATATACAGCGATTCAAAGGTTTCCGAGTTTCTTTCCACCATGCCCGAGTGGTGCAGTGTTGATTTCCTTGACAGATGGAATGAGAAACGGGATCACAGGGAGAAGATCTACATCTCCTATGATTCCACCAACAAGGATTGTCAGGCTGGCGACATCGAGATGCTCGAGTACGGCCATTCGAAAAGCGGCAAAGGGCTTCCCGTATTCAACTTTTCCGTCGCCTACGACAAGACCAACAGGGTCCCCTTGTTTTATGAGGCGTATCCCGGCAGCATCGTGGATGTCTCACAGCTGCAGTACATGCTGGAGAAAGCCAAAAGCTACGGTTACCGTCGCTGCGGCTTCATTCTCGACCGCGGGTACTTCTGCAAGTCGAACATTGAGTATATGGATTCCTGCGGCTATGAGTTCATCATCATGGTCAAAGGCAAGAAACGGCTCGTCTCAGAACTTGTGCTGCAGCACAAAGGAAGCTTCGAGGTCGATCGCAGCTGTTTCATCAGGGGGCACAGGATCTACGGCAAGACCGTGAAGGCGAAGCTGTTTGCCGGGGATGAGCATGTCCGGTATTTCCATCTCTTCCACTCCACAGCCCTCCAGCATTCACAGAGAAGCTCCCTGGAACTTGATCTGGAACGGATGGGAAAGATGCTTGAGAAGTACCGCATGAAGCCTGTGCAGCTTCCTGATGCGTACGAGCATTACTTTGAGCTCTATTACAATGAGCAGAACAAGGTTCTTGTTCACTGGAAAGAGCGAGCCGATGTAATCCAGCAGGAACTGTCTCTCTGCGGGTACTTCTCTCTTGTCACCTCAGAGAAAATGTCAGCCCAGGATGCCATGGACCTGTACAGGAGCAGGGATTCCTCTGAGAAACTCTTCAGGAGCGACAAGACGTTCCTCGGGAACAGGAGCCTCAGAACCTATTCACAGCAGTCAGCGGAGGCGAAGATCTTCATCGAGTTCGTTGCACTCATCATCCGCAACCGATTCTACACGCTGCTCAAGGATGAGGTGGAACGCATGGACAATCGTCCGAACTATATGACGGTTCCTGCAGCATTGAAAGAATTGGACAAAATCGAGATGGTGAGGCAATATGATGGGGTGTATCGACTTGATCATGCGGTGACGAAGACCCAGAGGACGATCCTGAAAGCTTTTGGGCTGGACAGTGATGTTGTTCACACTACAGCTGTGACCATCAGCGAAACGCTTGGCGGCAAGGCTGGAGCTGCACAATCTGGAGGTAGGGAACATGGCAAGAACCAAGACAATGGCCTCTATTGATGCAAAAATCGTGAAGGCTCAGGCAACTGTCGAAAAGACGAAAGCCAGATATGATGCTGCAATTGCTGAACTTGAGACACTCTATGCTGAGAAGAGGGATCTTCAGGCGAAGGAGCTGGCAGCTGCGATCGAGAAAAGCGGGAAGTCCTACGAGGATGTCCTGACTTTTGTTAAGAGCGGGAAGCGTTGACCGGTCGTTGTTCACTTTGAGTAATAAAATTTCAGGAAGTTAACGGACTTAGTCTTATAGGTTTGTTCGATGGGAAACTCGAAGCTTGTTTCATCCTCAACGAGTTTTTTGTATAAGAGTGTAGTATTCTCTGGATAAGTAATCCGTAGTGTTTGGAGTGTATCGCGTAAATTCACCAAGGGGGATGAGGCGCTTTTTTCAAGAAGTTCTTTCCTCCAAAAATCAAGCTTCTGGTCGATTTTAGAGTTGACTACATTCTCCATCATTTACTCCTTGAGCCGTATTTTATCACAATCTGCTACAATCTACATTAAATTTTGCATAAATAACTCCATCCCTAATCACAATTAATCTTAAAAATGTGAATCAGTCATTTTTTATGTAACAGTAAATGATGGAAAACTTCATAGTTCTCCTAAAGAACTTTCCTCAAGATCAAACAACACCTGCGGAGTACTCCGTACGCCAATCGAATACTCCATCAACAAGGTAACCAGCTGCTCCCCATTCATGAGTGCAATGGGAGTCTTATCTGCCTGGACAGCTTCGTTTTTTGCACCCTTGCTGAAATCACTCGTGGTAATGATCAGTCCTTGCTCATGAGCTCCAAGGGATCCTCGCATCTGTTGCACAGCAGGAGCCTGCACATGGTGCTTCCAACGCTTAGCTTGGACAGCCATCTTCATCCTTATCACATCACCGATCACCAGGGTTCCCCGAACATCAATTCCACCATCTCCGCTATACCTGGTTACTTCAACCATCTCGAAGCCCATAGCGGTAAGCAGGCGGGAAACCAAATCCTCAAAGTCAACCGGTTCCATGGAATGCAACTTCGATAACAGTGCTTTTCTCGTCTGTTTATTGTATTGCTCTATTTCGGAGACCACACCCTTAGCCACCCATTTCGACAAACCAACCAATCCACTCCCGTGCTGAATAAACCGAGGAGAGCGCCCACTATCCATGTAACGTTTGATTTCAGTGAGTATCTGGGCATACATTGTTGACTCAGGAGTCTTTCCTTCAGTCACCAACCAACCCTTTTCCAAAGCTTTTCTTGTAATGTCCTTGTAATGCATTGGCTTTTTGGAGCCGAATTCTTCCAGCACCAGCAAAGCACATTCAGTGAATGAATACGCTTGAGTCCTCCCAACCGGTCCTGAATCTGGCTCAGAGATTGTTGTGGCAACATCTTCTTCTATTGGAGCAGCATTTACAGTAAACATACCTTTTGAAACCAATTTGAAAGCAGAACTATCTCCATGTTTTTTGATATCCATGTATAGATTGGCAGCTACCGTTTGATCAGGAGTCTTCCCTTCTGTCTTCCATAACCCCTGATCTAAAATCCTTTGGGCAATCTGCTGGGCATTCAAAGGCTCATTGGAAGCCTTCAGAACAATTTCTGCTGCGTCTTTTACTGTCATCCTGTTACTCCATCATCGCCTTCAGCAGTGCATCCCTAGCATCAGAATAGAACTGGACGTCCACCTTCGTTGCCATTTCATCGGAGAGATCAATCAGCTGCCTTCTGCAGGATACCGGCATCAGAATTGCAGTAGCCTGCTTCTCTACAGCAATCTCAACGATGGAAACTGGCTTGTGAACCGGCTCGATCGATCCACCCAGATTAATCTCACCTACTATTACCAACCCACCCCGCAGGCTCTTCTTCAGCAGTGACGTTGATAGGGCTACAAGTGTAGCAACTCCCAGCTTGGAACCGGATCGTGCCGTATCAAAAGCTCGGAGCTGCACTGAATATTCATGGTGCCTTGGCTCTTTGTCCCCCACCAAGCTACTAGCCCGTGCATAGAGATTCTGTTCAGCATAGCTGACACTTTCCCTGAACGGCTGAGGCACCGGTTTGTTCAGTATCTTCACCCCGCTTCCGGGACCCTCCGATACTTCAATGCGATAGAGACCAGGATTCTCTTGTCCATCACCTGGGCTGATGGTCCACACCTGTCCAGGTTCCAGAGGATCGGTACCGATACCGGCGCCACTTTGGAGTTCCGGGGTGCTGACAAACTTCTCCACCCCTTGCTCTCCCATCACATAGCTGAAATGAGTATTGCGGAACTCGGCTGCTCCGATACGCTTCTGCTGTTCCTTTACTCTTCTCCGTGATTCCAGTGCAATACGAACAGCCCATTCGATATCAGCATCGGAAACCTCATCGGACAAGGAAGGATAGAGCAGCTTGAGCAAGCCACTGACTGTCTTGTTCACAGCATTGGTATCACGACCGGAAAGAGCTCCACCATAATACACGCGGTTCTGTAAGACCGACACCTTGCTCTGATTTCTCAGCTTACTCCAGCACTCGGAGAGGAAGTCACTTACCAAGCCAAAGTGATCTGTCAACCAATCCTTGCTGATCTTCGGGACATCCCAGCCCGGCAAATATGCATGAATTCTGTCCATGAAAGCAGTATCATCACGCATCTCAGGTGGAAGAGGCCCAAACAAGTGTCCAATTCTCTGCTGTTGCTCAACATCAACATCGAAGTTGCCCACCATGACAACGGAACCATCTGCCCTGATGCTTTCCTTGCCTCTGCTGAACTCTCCCGACTCCATATAACCCTTGAGTATGTTCACTCCATCCTTCTGGTCGAACGACACCCCGGACACCTCATCAAAGCAAACAACATCGTATTGGCAAACCAGACCACGTTGCCCGTTTGAATTATTCACGAACATCTTGGCAACAGTAGCCTTTCCTCCGCTGATCAAGTGTGCATACGGAGAAATCTGCTGGAACAAATGGCTCTTGCCGGTTCCCCGGGGACCAAGCTCCACCATGTTGTAATTACGTTCCACAAAGGGAACCATTCTCAGAAGCATCGCATTCTTCTGCCGTTCATCCAGCTTGTCGGGATCGATGCCAATCGACCGGAGCATCAAGGTCTTCCACTCATCGGTGGTGAAGTGTTTCCTTGCTGCTGCCATCACTTCCAGAGCATCCAGCTTGGAGAGTTGAATCTCCCTAATTGCCTCAATCCCGAATGGCCGTCCACCCCGTTCCAAAGCAATGGCACCATCATACGAAAGTGTAATTTCAGCATAGAAACCACCGGTAAGCATTCTCTCATGCTTATCCACAAACTCGGAGCTGATCCTTACATCGTTGAGCATGAGGCTGGGAAGCGAAGCTACAAACGAGTCAGTCTTGGCATCAAGACGTGCAGTTATGATATCAATGAGTTTGACATTCCCTTCTTCCTTTGCCCGCTTCTTGAACAGTTCAACGTCGGTAGGCTTGACCGTCTTGGATTGCAACTGCCGCTGGACTATTTCCAGACCTTCCTCGATTTCTGACTCCTCAGCACTTGCACAGTACCTACCGAGCAGGAACTCCACTACATAGGTGGGAACAGGAAACTGTCTGCTGAATGTACGTACCAAGTCCTTCCTGACCAGGTAACCATCAAGCGCTTCTATTGCTTTTCTATCAATTGCATCCAGTTCCATCTGCCATCATCCTCCAATATATGTATCCATCTGATAGACGACATTCTTATTCACATCCAACAACAATAATGAAGCTGCTCTTCCATCCAGATCCTCGTCTTCCACAACAACAGAGACAGTTCCATTATCCCTGAATGGTTTAGGCTCCGTTAAGACCGATGTAGAAGCAAGCCCAGGTTCCAAACGAATGTCAACAGACAAGCCGAAGACGTCCCCATCAGCCACTATATTGCACCTCAGACCTTTCCATGTAAGGTCCAATGAACCGGCGAACGCATCAGTAGAAGCCTTGCTACTCTTGATCGTCAACTGCAGCGTCAAACACTCCTGCAGGCTCAAACCACCATGCTGATACTCTTCCCCTGCCCTGTAGCAGCTGATTCCCGGAGCAAGCGCAACATCCCATGCGGTATCCCAATACCAAGGGTAGACCATCTGTCCTGACACAGACCCTGCTTTGATCGAAGCACACCTTCCACTTTGAGTCTCGGTCAGGTATGAAGGCAGCTCAGCTTTTGGGAGGCCTCCTGGAAGCAGGATCCATCCATGATCGGTTACAACCTTGATAGTCTTCCACCCGGCTTCGCAGAGTGTGATCACACGCTCCTGGATTTCCTTCAGCAAGGTTTCAAGGTGAAGAGCAAGCCGCCATCCTCGATCGTGGCCCTCGTGGTCCAGGTTGCCAACTTCGCACCATGCCCTTCCTTTCACGTCGCCAGTCTCTTGCTTCTCCAGGATTTGCCATCCTGTATCAAGGAGCAATTTACGCAGATGGTAGCCACCCTTGAGCGAGTGATCAGTACCGGCAATACCTGGGGTAAACTCCTTCGGATCACCAGAACCATCAAGCAGGGAAGAAACCGGGGTGACAACAGCTTTCCCAGAGATGGTTATACTGGGCAGCGTGGTCCAGAAGGGTTGCTCTTCCACTTCTCTTCCATCAGCCACAAGCATTTCTTTCAATTGTTTTGCCGTGTCATATCGAAGTCCGTCAACGAAAACAATGCAGGTACCATCATTGAACTTAGGATCAGGCTGCTTATTCCTGTCTCCTGGGTATCCTGCTTTCTGTACCAGAGCCTGCAGCTTCCTTGCGGCATTCTCCATCCAGGGTGCATACAACACCTGTACCACTGCTGAAATCGCTTTATGGAGTTCTTCTGATACAGGGATAGCGAGAGCCTCAAGCATTGCTGCATCGGCTTTCCACCCGGTTACCCGATATGCTTCTTCCAAGTCCTTCAGCGTAGCAGAAGGCAGCTCCTGCTCAGTCAACTTAGCCAACTGGGATAAAGACTGAAGAACCATAGCTAGTGGAGCATACCCAAGCTCTGCCCAAACGAGCTTTCTTCTTGCTCCATGCTTCTCTTCTAGCTTCAGCACTTCTGTCCGTGCAACATGCGATGGGAGGCTCATACATTTGAGTAGTTGGGCAAGCAGATCCTTCTCTTCGGATTCATTCCACTGAGGCCACCCCCCTGCTGTCTCCCCATCGGAGAACAAATCAAACGCCGGAGGTTGGGCTTTCCTGATCAAGTCAGGGATGGAGGGATACCGGGAAGCTGCTTCACGATACCTATCCCATACAGTAATCCAAGGCCCTTGATGATTTGCCAGCAACCTTGCTGCCTCAATAGGACCGGCTTTCTCCGGGTTGAATGTAAATTGAGAGATACAAATCTCTATGAAGGCCTTCCAAGCATTCTCATCCCTGGACAACTTGAAGCGATCAGCATCGTCCATCCAGAGAAGAATATCCTTTGGAACATCCTTACCGCTTACCAATTCATTGAAGAAGTCCTTCCCCAATCGCTTTCCCTTAAGCGTTTCCACTTCCTCATCAAGAAGACGGTTGATTGCGAGCATAAGGGCATTCTTCGTTTCGTTGTCCTGGGCTATATCCAAGCCCAAGCCCCCTTGTGAGGAAACAAGAAAAGCAAGTATGGTCCAATCTTTGGAGCTGAGTTGTGACCAGAACACACCACGATATTGCAACTCGGCAATTGCTTTGAGATGATCAGGACAAGTCTCTACCGCCCGCAGTTCCTGCCTGCTTACTCCAGGTAAATAGAGTATGGGAATATGACCTTCAATGAGTGGAGTATTGACATCAAAGCCTGAGACAACACAACGCAGCCAAATGGCTGGTCCAGTTCGCTTGGAGATATCATAGTCTCCGAGAGTCAACAACTCGGGAAGCTCTTCCCTAAGAAGGGGGACAGAAGCTTCCCATTGTCGGTCCTTGTCAGGCCAGAGAATACAAAAAGGAGAAACCTGGACTTCAGGATTATAGGTTGCAGCATGCCTGATGGCATCTCGCAGGGTATCCATCACTCTCATAACTCATACCTACTGAATGAGAAAAGTGAAGCCACAGCAGCAATAAGCCGTTCAGTTCTTTGATCGATATCTTTTGCTTTCCAAGTCTGAATATCTTTCAAATCTTCATTTAGGTTTAATCCATTGCGATATCCAATAAATCTACCTTCGCTGTCACGTTTGTCTCTTTTCTCCTGAAGACATAATCTTCCAAGATTTGCATTATATGCCGATAAAGTTAAATTTCCCAATTTATGAAGATGGGTCTGATGGACGCTTTCAGCAACTGTTCTATCACCGTCAGCAATTGTTTGTACCCATTTGTCTGTAATTGATGGATCTTGAGGGAAAATATGTTCGATGGTCCAAACATAATCCTTCTTGTTTCTCTGCCACAAATCTTTCCGGGTTTCTCTGGTCATAGGTTTTTCTTCTACTGCACATAATATGAAACGAGTAGCACCCGAGTTCTCTTCATAAATAGGGCCTCGTAAACTCTCAATAAAAACCTCATCAGAAGATGAAACGGATTTAAGCGTGCTAAGTATGGTTTCAACAACATCTGCGCCAGTAGCACCAGTTAGTCTATCTACTATTCCCATAAACAATTGATTCAGATCTCTTGTAGAAGGATTATCAGTTATATTTCTTCTTACAAAGAAAGCTACTAGAATATTTATAACCTTACATAACTGGTCATCACACAAACCAAACAGGCTTTGATCTCTAAATAGCTTTAATAGCAAGATATATGATGGTGCTCCTTGAATTCTTGAAAGATCTAATAATGGTTTTTGATATTTTTTATCTTCTGGAATTGAATCAGGATCAAGAAAATAAGAATATATCTTTGCAGCTGCAAAAAGCTGTTCAATAAAAACTACAGGATCGTTATCAATCAATTTCTCATAGATATCTATCAGATTTGTTTTTTTCGCTATTGGTACCTTATAAATTTCCGATAGTTCATTTCTAAAGGCATTGTAGTATTGTCGTAAAAACCTCTCTTGATTAGTTGAATCATCACCAATCAATGTAATAATTTCATTCCAATTCTGGAAAAATGCATCCATTCTATTCCCAGCACTAGTACTCTCAAGTGTGGAGAAAAGCTTATTCTTAATCATATCTATCGGAGTAAGAGGAAGGCCACGGTTGTTGAGTGATTCAAAAAGTGTATATGCATCTGCATGGCTATTTACATCAATCTTAACAATAATCGCTACCAATACCTTTTCATAGAACTCGATGATTTTTTCAATTTGGGTCCCTCCATTGCTAAGAGCAAGAAGTTGATTGTAAAAAAATGAGAAAGCAAGATAAATCCTTCTATTACCTGCATTATTCTGATTATGGGAGGCCTCTCCGATACCAACCGAAGCCAGTTTACTGGCATAGTCATTCTGGTTGTTATTTTGGACTTGTAATACCAATCGATGCTGAGAAGCATTTTTTTTCAATATCAAGCGATGTTTAATATTGATCAGTTCGATCTGTTGATCCTCAGATAATAGCTCTCTCTTCTCTTTTAGAATACAAAAAATTGCGGCTAATAAAATAGAAAGGGTTGCCATTCTCTGTTGTCCATCAACAAGTTCTAATCTGTTTGTCTGAAGTGGATCACTGTTCTGATTAATACAAATAATTGATCCGAGGAAATACCCCTTGTCATTCTCAAGCAAATCATCGAATAGTACTGACCATTGCTTCTTATTCCAAGAATACTCTCTTTGATATTTCGGAATAACATAGATTAGGTTTGCATCTACATCGAGTAACTGGGATATCGGATAGTTTTTTGCATCGTGTATCATTCAGAAATCTCCTTAATAATGCGGCTAATCCTTTTTGAATCGCCGTGAATTTTTCTTTTCTTCAAGAGAAAGATGGTGATCATTGATTCGATCTCCCTTATTGCCATCATAGAGTGGTCCCAAGTTATACCAGGGAGCAGTCTCAACATCCTGTCCTCTATCCTTAGTCCACTTGATGTTGGGCTTGTCCCGGAGCACACCGGCACCTTTCTTGCCGATATCAGGTACACTCATGAAAGGTCGGATGTTTAGTCTCACTCCGTCATTCAGATCGGGATTCCAACCAATGGGTTGTTCTTCGAGGCTCTTCCATCGAACGAAGATGTCATAGGGGTTCTCACCTTCCAGAATGAGCTCCAACCTCTGGGAGAGTGCTTGTGCAGCTGAAAGTTTCTCCCTTGCTCCCTCCACATTGCTTGCCACATCAGTTTTTTGGCGCTGTATCCAATCTCCCAGATAGGAATAAATCAGTGTCTCGAGTTTCTTGTAGTCAAGCTTGTGGTAGTTAACCAATGCAGAAAATCCATCAGGAAGGCCATCCCAAACATGCCAAATAAACGGCCTGTCCCCAAACAGCTTGCAGTGCTGGATAAAGAACTTATCCCGGAGCCAATTTTCCAAAGTCTTTCCAGCAGTATCGGTGTTTCGGAGAAGAGTTGAGAGAGTATCATCTGTCCAAGCATCACCATAGGAAGCCTTGAGCATTTTCAGTAGCCGCTCGGAAGCGGAGAACTCTCCCCCAACAGAGGGGATACAAACGATGCCATCATTATCAGCAAATAGTAACAAAGTCTCACTCTCTTGAACCAAGGCACGCTGTTCTTTGGCAAGTTCCATCTTCGAATCAAGTTCTGCAGGCCACTGATACCCAAGCAATCGGGCAACTGCTACATGTAACACCGTGGATTCAAGGCGGATTGGTCCAAATCCAGTCCATTTTTTATCCTCATTCCAGACAATAGACTTACAGGGATGACCGTGGAATATCCACTGGGTAGGATCGTCAGAGAACGGAAGAGGAAGACCATTGGGGTACTTCTCTTCAGCTACCTTGGTCCAACGTTCAAGGTCAAAAGGGACCTTTACGAGAGTAGCATTTGTGACATTCAGTTTCTGATCAATACGACGAACAGCTTCATTGTATTCTGGGGAGGAGCAGTAACACCACAATGGTATTAAACTTTTTTCTTCAAATGGAACAATGATTGCTACATTAGTATCCGAAGGCTCGCCTGTATGCAAGCTTACTGGGAGACTTCGCATTGATCTAACAACTACACCTCGCTTTCCCCACGATTCATGTCCTCTGATATATGCAGTATTTTCAAGATTGGCTTTTTCTTCAACTGCATCATACCAAAGTAGAAGTTCTCTTCCAGCATAAAACAGAGTTGAGGATTGTGTACTTTGCCAGTAAATCCAAGTTCCTGATGCATGGCTTTCCCAAAAAGTTCTTCCAAATCTTAACAAATCGGCTGGAGAAATCCCTTGAAATGAATTTGCATACTCGGCTAATAATTGCACATCATCTTTAGTCTCCAGCGCAATTCTAGCATCAGGATTCTTCAGCTGCTCTTCCTGCCCTACTCTCTTGATTTCCCCCTCTACCAGACCCATTGCCTTTTCTTCAACCGCTTTTTGTTCAGAGACATCTACACCACTGATAATCTGCTCGGATTCTGATCTTTCTCTACTGATTAGAATGAGTATGGCCTTTACTACTTCTCCGCTGATGGTATCAAAAGCCCCTGGACCTAGTCTTGAAATCAAATGCCATGTCTCATCCTGCAATAAAGTCTTTCTGAAGGATGTATAGGAGCTTAGAAACAACCAATTCTGGGGCAACACTACAGTAGTAGTTCCCCCTTTAGGACAAAATTGTAAGCAACGATCAAGAAATACTGTAGCCAAGTCATTCTTTGCTTCATTGTGATATCGTTCGCAGTAATCCTTGAGCACTTGGTCTTGTTTGCCTCTTGCAAGATAAGGAACATTTGTACCAATCAAATGATATGCCCCAGCTAGCAGACTTGCTGCCTTAGCCAATCCTTGGGCTACAATCCCTGCCTCATCCAGGTCATCATCCTGATCCTTTCTGAGGACAGAATCCAAGAGCGGTCCTACTTCCTCCCAATCCAGGGAGAAGAGCTCATTCTGGTGGATCGAGCTCTTTGGATTGATGAGACTTCCCAGAATAGGAGCCTGCTGGAACTTATTCCTAAGATCCTCCAATGCGTTATAGAGCTCATGATTACCGTTTGCCAGTTTTCGTAGTTCATCGTCACTGATATTGATTGCCTGACCTGAACATGCGATATGCAAAGCAGGAAGCTGTCTATAGCCACTGCTTCCAGGATACGTCCAAGCAGCAAAGGCCAACGCAAAGGCTGCCAGCTCAACACACCTCTGATCCAGCTCAAGCCCATGAATATTCTCTTCAAGCACTCTCTGGATTGCCTCATCTTCAGTCATTCCCTCCAACTCCATTCGCATGGGAACCAGCATTTGCAGCGTTGCTATCAGGAAGTGACCAGAACCACAGCAGGGATCAAGCATCTTGAACTCTGAGAGGTGCTTCGGCCATGCATCAAAGGAACCTCCTGCAGGCTTCCAGAACTCAGTCTCTTCATCTCTTACAAATCGGAGATACTCAAGAGGAAGATGATCAACATATGCCTTATCCCTCAGCTCCTGTTCGTCCTCAGCTGTTGCGAGATCGTGGCTACTCAATCTCTTTCCTGCCCACCAGGCTCCAAGAGAGTTGTCTAGCAAGAAGGATACCATATACGGCTCAGTGAACAATTGGGTAACAGCAGGAAGTTCCCTTGCACCAATCTTAACCCCGGAATCATTGATAGCCTTCTTCCTCTTGGTCTGCCAGAATTGGTATACCCAACCAAGAGAATCAGAGGCATGGAACACTTCCTGAGGAATGCTGGAGACTAATTGTTCAAGCACTTTCTGCCGCTCAATCGGGAATTCAAGAGAGAATATTGGACTATCATTGAGGAATATCTGTGGCAGCATACGGGAAGCATACCTCGCTGCCAAATCCCACCCATTCCTTGCACCCAATGAAGGAGCAAGATCATTGCACTCCTCAATCGTCAATGGAATAGGTGATACGGGATCGTCATCCATCAGCAAGTCATTCTCTGCCAGAAATCGAGCAAACAACATCCGATGCCAATGCTGGTAAGCAACTTCTTCAGTCAAAGCAACAATAGTCTGCTTTGTATCTTCGTATTGGGTGTCACCCAGCTGCCTGCCATGAGAACGGAGCTTCCTTCGTAAGGTTCTCTCTGCATCATTCAGGTGAGGAAATGGGACCTTCTCACCAACGCCCAAAGCCTCCAAAACAATCTGTGCTGCTTCTTCTGCAGCAGAACGAGCTGCCAGAATTGTATTCTCCAAGGCACTTCTCAAGCCCTTGTCCAACGTATGCATATACCACCCTTCCTATCGAATGACCACAGGACCTTTCTCAAGAGCCTTCTTCAGCATTGCCCCGGTTTCAGCCAGCCATCCATCCACTTCTTCACTGGACCGGAGAGTCATCTTCTTGATGTCCACCACCTGTGCTTTGGGTTCCATAAGCTTGGCAGCTTCAACCAACATATCATTGTACCGACCCGGCATGGCCGCGATACGATCTTTCAAGCCTTGCAAACCAATGGAATCGAGCGTCTTGATGATCGCGGCACTATCCTCAACCTCGAAGACAGGCTTGTTCTTAGCTAGCAGCTGCCTCTTCAATCGCAGCTCATGCTTCTGATCCGCTTCCAACTTGTTCCAGTTGTCATCCTTCTCCAGCAGTGCCTCTCCTGCATTCCATGCTGCATCCCAAGCAGACTGAAGTTCATTCAACGCATCCCTGAGCATCTGGTTCAACCCCTTGGTCAGAGGCTCAATCAGATCTGGTTCTGCAAGCAACTGTCTATGTTGCTCGATCATCTCCACTTGCCCAATGAATACTCGATCTTGGTCAATGGAAACTGCATGGTAGGCAAGCTGCTTAAGCAAGGTCCATTTCGGCCAAGCTTTGTTGATCTTCTCTGCTAAATCTTTCCATGCCTTGATCGATTGTTCGATGGATACAGTCTGTACATAGATGGCATAAAGTTGGTCATTTCCTCCGCTAGAACGCAGATCATCAATGAACCGAGTATTCGGCCTTTCAGGTTTTGGAGCTTCTCCTCCAGCCTGCTCAGCCAACCTCTCGAGTTCCATCAAGAACTTTCCAGAGGATTCTCCCAGATTGGATTGGTTTGCATTGACTTGAAGCTGAGCCATGAGTTTCCTCAATGCAATCTTTTGCTGAGTGGTGAGAACGATTGTCTCCACCTTGAAATGGGTGATCCCTATGGCCTTACGTTCAATCTCGGTAACTTTCACTACCCTGGCTCGAATATCCTCTGCACGGATGATTCCTGAAGCAAGCAACACCAACAGTGCTCCATCAATTGCATCCTGCGGCCATCCATAGGGGGAGTCCAGGAATTGACTTCTTATGTCAGCCCCTTTCTTGCCACTTCCGATAAAGGACAGGATCTCCTTGCATACCGGATGGTCAGGAACTTCTCCTTGGTAACCGAACAAGCTCAAGGCATCGGTGGATCCATTTTTCGCTCGCTCAAACACCTTCCCCCACTTCTCGTTGTCAGCCAAATCAAAATATTTGTACATCCGATCGAGCGAGAGGTGCACCGCTTCACGCACCATCGCTTCCAAGGAATTTTGATTGATCTCATTCCCTCCCGACTGGTACACCTTTGCTCCAGCAAGCACATCCTCAAGCAGTCCGTTGACTCTGGCCTCTGCCTGATCACGAGTGGTTTTCATGGCATTGTAGGCATCAAGACCCTCTGCAGTGGAGGGGACGCCCCGTCGCTCCAATGTTGCATTGGCAGCCTTGTACTCAAGAATATTGCTGAAAAAGGCTTCTCTATTTTTTTGTGGAATGAACACATGTATCCTGAAATCTCGTGAAATTATAGTTAGGGCTCACGACTCGAGCCCGAAGATCTGGAAGATCTCACGTTGAGCCTTCGTTTTCTCCGGGTGAATCGGCTTGTAGGTGTTCTTGAACACTACCTCGGTGTACGATTCCAGCCGGTTGAAAACCTCGGGTACGGAATACCGGGTGATCCAAGTTTTCATATTCCCCAGCCGGGGGTCGATGGGCGTGTCGCGAAGCACTTTCCTTATGTACTCGGTGATGATGAGCGACAGGAACCGGAGGAACACGACCGACTCATTGGAGACGGGCCCCTTGGTCCTCAGCCGGTTGCCGTCGATCATGTTCTTGAGGTTGTCGAACTGCTTCTCGACCTTGTCACGCTTGCGGTACTGCAAGAGTGCGGTACGGGCATCGGGCTCGCAGCTCGTCACCAGGGCCCAGTATCCCACATACCGGTCACGATAGGCCTTGATCGCATCGTGGTTCCAGATGACTTTCCTTCCCCTCACCGGCGTCTCCCTGACGGTGAAGAACAGTGAGTAATCCTCGGCATGCGATTCTACAAGCTCCTGGGTCTCAAGCTCCCTGGAAAGCTCGACCATGTAGGCGTTGAACTTCGCCACATGCTCGATGCGCATGGCCGTGTCGGTGAATACATGGTAGTACAGCCTCTTGCCGTCAAGTTTCGTCCTGTGGGTGATCCCGTACACGGTGGAGCGCTCATCGGAGACCAGGATGTTCTGGGGAAGCTCAAGGTCGTCCCTGTCACCATCCATATAGCCCTTCACCCGGGAGATGTTCTTAGGTACGGGCATGGTGAAATGGATGCCGTTTCCCAGGAGCATCGAGATGTTCTTCTGGCTGTAGAAGCCCTTGTCCATCATCAGGGAGACCTTCGTCATGCCCAGTTTCCCCAGCATGGCCGTGAATGCGGGCAGGGCTGAGACATCGTGAAGGGAGCCGGGCAGTATCTCATAGTAGTAAGGGATCTCGCTTTCCATCCCCATCAGCAGTGCAATGTTGATCTGGGGCAGGGCCTCCCCATCCCTGTTGTAGCCGTACTCGTCATAGGGATTGTACGTCCCGTAGGTCGAGACGCTGCTGATGTCGAAGCACAGGTACTCCGTATCCTTGGACCGTCTCAGCCAGCTCTTGAAGAAGGACAGGATCTGGTCCCGGCTTAACGACTGCAGCAGTTCGGTGATCCTCGGGCTTGTCAGGGGGCTTTCCTGGTGGGGGCAGCGATGGGATTCCATCCATCCTTCCGCCAGATATGCCCTCTGGGCGGGACAGGATGCGAAGAACCATGCAAGGGCCAGCAGCTGGGAAGTGGTGTCCGGATCGAACCCTTTCAGCAGGGACCGCTTCAGGCCAAGCTTATCCGTCACCGCCTGAAGCAGGATGGAAGGACCGATGCTGAGCGTCGAGGAGACGGCGGGAGGCATGTCGGTGCCGGGGTCCTTGTCTTGCTGCTCTGCCTGGAGCTCCTTCCATCGCTTGTTGTAGATGATCTCGCCGGTACGGGGATCCTTCTTGCCGATGCAGATCATGCGGGTTCTGGTAGTCTTCTTTTCGGCGTCCCAATAGGAAGAAGACATGTATGCATAATCGGTACCGTTCGGATGGTGCTGGAATACGATGCTTGACACTGTGGCCTCCCATGGCTAACTATAATTATAGTTAGTTTAAGACCCATTGTCAATGTTTTATTCAAAATACAATAAAGATTTAGCTGTTCATAACTATAAAATCACGAGATTTCAGGATGTATAGTTGCGGAGCTATTTCCAGCCTGTCGTGCATCAAGGATCACTGAATTCTCCTGACTGGTCCAACCATCCCTGATCCAGATGGTTATCTGCTTATGAGTATTCTTGGGAGCCTCTACATCATAATGGAAGGCAAGATCACGCTTGACCTTGCTGTCCCCCTGCAGGACCTGAATCTTCTTGAGGTGGTCCTCCACCTTCTTCTTCAACCTCTCAACCCGGTCACCGGAAATCCGATAGGACTCACTCTCTAGAATGACCTTCTGGCTTGCAAATTCATCATTCCAAGCTGTATTCTCTTCCGTCTGCATCCGATACTCATCGCCGATTTTCATCAATAGCGGACATGCATCCAATAGCGCTGGTAGTTTTGAACGGAGCGGAGCAGAACCCTTGGAAAGATCGATGACCATCAGATCTACAATAGTGTCGACAGTAGCCTTCAGACCAAGCTCACGGTTTCTGTCATCGATCTTGTTGATGAGGTACACAATTGCGCAAGCACGGGCTGTAAGCTTTTCATCCTCACTGCCCTTGAGCCATTGCATGGTCAAGTCATAGTACCTGCGATTCAGCATCTTGTTTCCAAGCAGCTTCATTGCAGTGTTGAAGTATAGATAGTCAGCAGGAATCATGTAACCCAATTCGAGCCTGGCACACTCCTTGATGACTTTGTGAATCATTGCCAGCTGATTGCGAAGCTGTGCAGAGGTCCCGGTAGGATCCAATACCCTGAACGCTTCTTCCCAGAAACGCCTTCGGATCGGAAGGAGCGGATAATCCTTGGAGAAATCGGCAGTATCAGTCTGTCGGTGCCGTATCTTGGTGTCTGCAAGATGCCTGGTAATCTCACCCAGGTTCTTCTGGATAAAAGCGTCGATGTCTGCAATCTTGTCAGGCTTCTTGGCCAGAATGACTTTGCGAATGACCTCATCCACATCGGAGTCGGAGAGTTCCACTCGGATGGTAAAGCGACCTTCCAACTTCTTCAAATTGGAAGTACCGGTGATCGCTGTCTGTCCTGTAGCAACAACCATGAGCTTGCCGTTGAAGCGCTTTGAGCAATCCTCTATCACTTCTTGTACAGCCAGAGAACGGATTGGATCTTCACCGATATACTGTTGGACTTCATCAAGCACCAGGATGGTCAAGGGGAATTTTCCATTCACAGACAATGCATCCCGGATACTCTTGAGCATCTCTTCAGAGGTGATGTCCTGTACAAACTGGTATTGCATCGCCAGCAAATTGGCACAGGCATCAACAGTAGAAAATACTGTCGGTTTCATTTTCACCAAGGCAGCATGAATGCTGTCGGAGAACAGGAAGCTATCAAGTTCATTCTCCCAAGTACAGCCATCCGCTTCTACCAATTGGCGAACTGAATCCAAAATTCCTTGATCACGCATCCACATGACAAACCGGGCAATGGGATACTGCTCAGGGAGGTTCACTGATCGGAAGACAATCTGCAACAGGGAAAGTCGAACACTGCCGTTAGCTCCGGCACCCAACGTACCGGATGCAGCATGTAGTCCACCATACCGCTTTCCTTCCCCTTCAAGCTCCTTCAACAGATCTCTGATCTTATCGGGCAGAGAGGCAATACCTTGTGCTGTAGCCCCATCGGGAAAGCGGGTGTTCACCCATAATGCTCGAAGCATCTTCACCAAATGGGATTTACCGGATCCGAAGAACCCGCTCACCCAGGCTGAAGGCTGCTCGGCCTGACCAATGTTGCCAAGAAAGGACTCCAGGATAATCTGCAGCCCGTGTTCGTACTGCCCATCACAGACAAAGGTTTCAAGTTCATATCGGAGTACATCAAGATCATGTGAAGACCGTGCAGTATCATTAACGTTGGCCACACCTTCGTTGACCAGTTTTCGTGTTTCAGGATTGTACAGGAACAAATCCTTGTTCAGAATGCTCATACCCGACTCCTTATTCCTTATTGTCTGCGGTGATGGGCACCGCCAAGTAATTCCATCCATCATATGCATCGAGAAGACGATAGTTGTTATGCTCATACGATCCAGGGAAGAAGACTACCAATCTACCTTTGACCATCGGAGCAATAGCATCCAGCAGATCCTTTACCTTGAGATACCCAAACAGAGAACCTATACCAGTCAAAGCAACTACATAGTTTGTATCTGGTGCATGCTTATCAATAAATGACGTGAAGTCCTCGACCACATGGGTCTTGAAGGTATGCAGCAAGGAGTTGAAGAGATTCGGTCTTGCGAAGCTCTTCTGTGCATGGGGATTTGCCATCAGCCACCGGGGAAAGGCATTGGTCAGATCATACTCGAGCCACTGATGTCCGGCATGGGTGGTCACAATCCCAAACTCATCCTTGATAGCTCGAAGCTTCAGTTCATCCTGCTCGTCATAGACGCACATGATCACCCGCTGGGAAGCTGCAATTTCTTCCTGCCAGGGAAGAGAGATGAACTCATCATATGCTTTCACCAAGTCACGTATCCTGCTCATAGGGATCCTCCATTCAGCGGAATGGAAAACTGGCTGGGAATACCCACTTCAATGATGTCTCCAATCCTTTTGTAGACAAGCCAACCCTTCTCTGATGCTTGCTGTGCCAGTTCCATTGCCCTACCTGCAGAAACGTCCAACATTCTGATGGGATCAGAGTCAAAGAGAGCTCTCCCCCTGTGGCCCATCAAGGTAGCCAGGATAGCTGCGTATGCAACATTTGCCACTGTTGGATTTGCTTCAACACGCTTTTTACTACCTCTTCCAATCAGGTGGCCGGTCTGGGTCCATGAAGAATTGATATTTTTTGCAACTGAGGCACGGGTTACTGAACTGTAACGTCCAGGTTCCTGTTTCTCAATGAATGCTTCCAGAACTTCTCTGTTAACCTGAATGCCTTTATTAATGCCAAGGATGTAAGGCACGGACATTCTGAATATAGGGTCCCTTGCATACACACAGAGAGCAGCCAGTAAAGCGTGTCCTTCCGTATCTCTGGACCAGAAGAACCTTAAAAGCTTGAATAGTGGGATAGCAGGATCAAACCCATACATGGTCGAAATAATCTGTGACGTAATAAGCCGACTACTCTGGGATGATTTACCCAGGCAATTCTCAGTTACAATTGCATCCAAGTATGATTGCTTTGGAGCTTCGGGATCAGTGATGTATGCAAAGAGGAGCTCCAACTCTTCTACCATTATTGTTCGAGCTGAGTGACCACCGCTTCGGTTTAATCGGAACCCAAGCTTCTCAAGCTTAAACTTCTCTTCTTCAGTCATAACCACCCTTCCTGAGTACAAAGAACCATACAGCACTCACCGACGAGCAGAGCGAGTAGACAACATTGAAGTAAGAAGTCAGCATTCTATACTGTGTATCTTTGTAGCACTATGTTCCATTATAGCTACATTAGTAGCCAATGGAAGGGTGTTTTTGATATTTTGCTATGGAATACAGCCATTTGCTGGACATACTAATACTACTGACAGTCTATAGTGTTTTTTTTGAACGATTCTCATTTGTGTGTTTCAGTTATATTGAGTCGTCTGTTAAAGAGGTCTCAATTTTCTTAGGTATGTCAGTTAGATTGTTGCCTGGCCTTTCCTAAGCAGAGGATTCCTCTGTATTAGCACCTTGAAGTTCATAATTCGTTTCCCTAGTCGACTTGACCCAGCAGTATCTTGCTCCTTTCCATCAGGTCATCAAGCAAGCGATTGGCGATAATTTTATCGGACTCGTTGGTTGTTTCCTCGGTACTGGAAGTGATGGGCCCGCATGCCAGGGCTTCCCGCTCAAGCCTCATGCCTACCTCCAGGTATCTCAATAGTTCTTGGTTTGTCAACGTAATTGGGTCCAGACTGGAAAGCCGCTCAATGGCGATGTCCTGGATGCGTCTCGCACTCTGTGCCTGCCTTCTGCTGATCTCCAGCGTTTGCGCAAGGTACTCTTTCTGACGTTCCTTGTCCATGTAGGAATCGAATGCAGCGCATCGCTTAACCCAATTATGGTTGGCCGACCACCTGAGGAGCAACGGCATGGACCAAGCATTTTCTATATACTTATTGACTACTTTCTGGATGCTCCTGTCGATGCCGTAATCCCGATAGGCGCAGAAAGCTGCATAGGCTTTGGTTGTCTCTCCCTCCTGCCTCCCCCATGTTGGTGTTGCTTCGGTTTTATCCCAGTTCACTTCAATCTCCCTTGTTCCTGTTATACTCTTTCAGCTCGACCACCTTGGCACTGACCTTGTATAGGATTTCAGAAACAATCATGAATTCCTCTGCTGTTTCCACCTTCAGAGGTTCTTCACCCAGGCAATAGAACAACTTCTCAAGAAGCTTGTTTGCACTGGACAAAAGCATATCCGAGCTTTCCTGCATTCTCTCCACCGTACTTGAACCAGCAGCTGTCAAAACCACCTCCCGACCCTTCATCAATAGTATAAACAAAATATCACTTCCAGTGGTGTCATGGGGGACACGGATAACACATGAATCTCATCAGCTCTTGGCTTCACAGAAGACGATGAAGGCTTGGGGATCAATCCCGTTCTCTCTCTTCGCAGTAAGCCGTTACTTTCACCAGCCCAGGCTTCCTCAAGAACGGGGCCGACTCTGTTGGCTCTTCTATTGGAGATGGGGCATCTCATAACGCTTAGCGTATCCAAGATATCAAAAATTGTCCCAGACAGCTCCAGACAGCCTCAGACAATGTAGGAGGTATTTCTGACCGTTTACTATATAAATCACTGATGGCTTACGGAACGCATTACAGCCTAACTGTATATATAGTACATGTTTTTCGCTTCCCTGCTATCCGCTGATGAGTTTTACTGATTGCTTCCATGAATTGGTTCCAAGGCTTTCCAGCTTTGTCTATGTGGCTGTCTGATACCTCTTAGGACTGTCCATGGCAATGCTCCTTTACATTGCCGTTGATTAATTCAACGTATGACAACCCATCTCTGCCATCTCTTAGCATTCATGTTGTGACTAGGGTTGCCCCTACATTGCGTGATAGTTCGTAATCTTCATTACTCCTTCAGAAGCAAAGACATGCAACCTGCAATCTGATTTCTTCATTCTCTTGAAAAAGTTATCAAGAGCTTCTTCCATATTTAAGCTATCCAAAAAATCCCAAGAAGCTAATGCTTTAAAGCACTTTCGCAACTGCTCCAATTTCATCGCTGGATGCGTTTCGCCTTTATGTTGAAGATATTTCTTTGCATAGAGTTCAAGAAAGTCCAAGCGCTTCTCTGTAAACCTTCCTGTACCCCTGTAGCACTCGACTTGGAAGTACAAACTTGCATCCTCGAGGCAAAGATCATTCTTGTATCTTTCAATTCTCATGTGGATGATGCTGCCTGATACAAAATGATTAATGTTGTGGTCACATTTCACCGTAAGAAAGTAGTCCTGAATCATAACTTTTGCCCCTGCTTTACCATAGAGAAGGATGCCACTTTCATCGATAGCCTTCAGTACGGTATTGGCTTGTTCCTCTGTCACTGAAGGGTGCTCTTTGCCTTTTTGCTTGCGATACTCCTTAAGGTAGATTTTAAGGAACTCAGCACAGCAAAAAGCGGATTTTCCGTCTTTTCTGCTGCCTTTCTCATTCTTTAGAGATATGGTAGAAAGCTTAAGTGTTTTAGGAGAAGAATCTTTAGTTGGTACTTTCAAATCCATAGGGTTAGTACTTTCAAATCCTATGGGGTCATTGTTTTTTTGTTTATTGGGACTTGGCTTCTCGACTAAACTTGAATAGTTGCCACCATCCTTGAGATTGTAACAGGAATAAACTCCCCCGACTCGATGTGTGTAGTGCAGCAATATGTTGGCGTTCACAAGCTTCTTGAATCTTCTTTGGATAGCTCGCTTGTCAATATTGAGTATGGGTAGATCTCTTATGATGCCAGCATAATTGACCCAGTAATAAACCTTCTCATCACGTATGACGGTTATCATTTTATCGGTATCACGAAAGTCAACAAACCATCGCAGTAAATGGGCGTCTGTGGTATCAAGCCCCAGCTCCAAAAGCTTCTCTTGACTGAATCCTTCTATGGTGTATCTCATCGCAAGCCCTCCAGGAATACTGCCTCTCCACCATCTTTACATGTGATGGGAAACATCTGCTTCATCCCTGCAACAGGATGATTGATATCACCTGAGTATACGGCTGTGCCTCTGGGGGGAAATAATCCTGATACATATCCGGTCTTCCGGTTGGCTGTTCCCTTCTTCAGATACAGAGAAGGCTTCTTGGATATGGTAGAGGTGTGATCAACAGGAACAAGAATCAACTTCTCTTTGTCGTCTGCTACATAGATGGAAGCATCAGTGTTTGAACCAAATTCATTATATGTTATCACTGCAGGTAACTCCCGTATGCCGGGTAGAATCTCCACAGACTTGCTTTCAGCATCTCAAAATGCGTTTTTGTAATCATATTCTCTCCACTCATCATGATTGAATAGGGGTTATCCTTACCCATAGCCGATACCCTATTTTGTAAATCGCGGTCTGCCTTCTTCAAACCTGTCCCTCTCTCTTTTCGTTTTGTCGATATACTTTAGCTTGCCTTCATGATACGTAAGAACTATCTGGAGTTCCCCATAGCCAAAGTCTCTTGATTCCTTTTCAATCCACTGCTGAAGCATTTCTCCGATCATCGAATAGACTCCTTTCGGCTTCTGTCCAAGATCTCGTGGATCTCAACTTCTGAGAACCGTACTGCACCTTGAATTTTCAGAAAAGGTATCCTCTTCTGGGATACCCAAACTCTGATTGTTTGATGAGCAAGTCCAAGATAATCGGCCAGCTCTTTGGTATTGAGCAATTTATCCAAGCAACACCTCCAAATCTTGAATCTATATCAATAATACTATAAATAAATCAACGTTCCAATCTTTTTGAGGTATTATATTTTCTTTTATTATATCAATTTATAAAGTTCAAAATCACTTACAATAACAAATAAAAACATACATAAACATATCTATTCATACGACAACATACAAACAAAAATCGCCCTCAGCCTAAACCAAGAGCGATGTGTACGTAGTAAATTGGGTCTATTTCGCGATTAACATTTTCTGAACGCTACTGATTTCTTGGTAGTTTTCAAGTCTGAAGTGTGTATACCGTTCGGTCATGCTTTCTTGCCGGTGTCCGGTAATCATCCTCACCTTTGAATCGGCGATACCGGCTGAACGCAGGATGGTATTGGTGGTATGCCTCAGCGAGTGAAATACAATGTTTCTCTTCACTCTGTCCTCTTCACTAATTCCGATCATCGCCATAGCCCTGTAAAGTTTTTTCTCAATACAAGACTTGCTCAGAGGTGAAGATTTCCTAGCACCAAAAAAAACAATTTGCGTTGCGCCTGTGGTCTTGATCACCTCTTGGAGTACCTCATAAATGTATGGGGTAATGGGCAATTCTCTCATGCTTTTACATTTGGGTTCTTTGAGTCCGTAGCTCTGTTCCCATGCCGTATGCACCTGAATGTGGTCTGGGTGAATCTGTGATACTTGCAAGCCCCTTACTTCGCTGATTCTCAATCCTGTTGCAAGCGTCAGAAGGGTGATTGCATAAAACTTGTATTCTGGCCATATCCGGGGGTTCAGCAGTACTCTTACCTCGTCAAGGGAAAGTACTCCCCTCTCCTTTGAACCTCCACCAACAGGTTTAACAAACTGCGCTGGATTCACTGTGATGTATTCTTGCCTGCAAGCTTCTTCCAGCATGACTCGAAGGATTTGCAACCTTTGGTTGATAGTTCCCGCGGCAACTGTATGTAGACTTGCCAAATCTATCACCCAACAATCGATTTTCTTCGGGGATATGTCTCGAAGCCGGTACTTTCCCCAATAGGGTATTAAGTGGTTTTTGGTTATCGCTTCCCTGTTGTCCAAGAAACCTTGACTCACTGTCCGAAGCCTAGCCCTTCGCGCAACGGCATACAAACCATCAGTAGCCCAAAAGCCTTTCGCAAAGTCGGAGAAGGGCACATTGAGTCTTTCCTGTTCTAGGCGTAATTTCTCGTTGGCTTTATCTTCGATGTATTTCTGAGTCCAGAGAGCAGCTGAAGCCTTTGATGATTGACCTGTGGATACAACAGAGTCTGGTTCAGTCGGGTTGTCACTATGGATTTTAGCATAGTAGATGATCTTTTTCTTCTGAGTGGGTCGCTTGAAGAGGGAGAATTTTCCCTTCGGTCGCGCCATGTAGCACCTCCAAAAACCTCTTGCACCTTTTTTAAAGGTAACAATAAAGGTAACACTTGTGAGATATACATAGACGCCGATTATTGGTGGTCTTGCTAGACCCTTGCAACGCAAGGGTTTAGCTGATGGGCGCGATTGGGTTTGAACCAACGACTTCTACCGTGTGAAGGTAGCACTCTCCCGCTGAGTTACGCGCCCGAGTTACTTTGACTATAATACGTAAATATAGTGATGCTGTCCAGTGGGTTTTTCCAAAATATATGCTAGGATGGTTGGCAATGGAAACACTCGTTGTAGGAAGCAGAGTCTCACAAGAACGTGAAGGCATCAATTTTTTCAGCTTTGACCCAACATCCGGTAGCTTGAGCTATCGAACTGGGTTTTCCGGCGTTCAGCAGCCAACCTATCAGTGCTATGACCACAATCGGAATATCCTCTACTCAGTCAGTGAGAGGGAAACTGAGGGTAACGTATTCGCATGGTCGGTGAAGGAAGATCTCTCTTGTGAACTTCTCTCTGTCACTGCAAGCAAAGGTGGATCACCCTGTCATCTGGCTCTGGATGATGAGGGCAATCGCCTTGGTGTAGCCAACTATGCAGACGGTGTGTTCACGGTGCTTGATGTTGCTGGCCAACCTTCCTATTTGCTCTCTGACTTTTTTGCAGGCAAAGGCTACAAGGCCGATCGCCAGGAAAGAGCTCACATCCACAGCAGTCTCTGGACCAAGGATGGAAGCACCTTGTTCGTTGCAGACCTTGGCCTCGATTGCATCTACTGCTATCAGGAAAACCTGAAGAAACGCACCCGCATTGATGCTCCCAAAGGATCAGGGCCACGGCATATGGTGCTCTGCTGTTTTGAAGACACCCTCTTTGTGGCAGCAGAACTCTCCAGTGAAGTCCTGGTCTATCGCCTTGATGAGGAAAAGCCTCGCCTTATCCAATGCATATCCACCCTACCCCGGGACTTCCATGGGGAGAACACGGTAGCCGATATCCATATCAACAAGGAACACCGACAACTCTATGTCTCCAACCGTGGTCATGACAGCATCGCAATTTTTGCCATCAACCGACCCTCTTCCACCCTGCATCTTATTGCTCACACCAAGACTGAGAAAGAACCGCGCAACTTCACCTTCTCTCCAGATGGCTCCTATATCCTGGTAGCCAACGGCTCCAGCAACTCAATCTGTGTCCACCGCATAGCAGCACGGACAGGAATACCCCGACCATACAGCAACCGCCTGCGCATTGAGCAGCCGGTCTGCCTGACCTTCCTCTGAAAAGAGGGCCGGCTGCGCCGACCCTCTTTGTTGCTGTTTTGCTTACCTCTTGCTTACCAGTTTCTCCAGACCGTCACCTGTGTGACAGATCTGTCAACCGGGAAGTTGGTGGCGAAACGTGACAGCAACGATGTGCCGAAAATGACACTTACCAGAAGGTAGACGACCAAAAAGAGAGCCGCCCCCATCAACATCCTGTTACTCTTCTTGTGACTTGTCTTCATGATCATCTCCCTTTTGTCGTGAGTGTTCTGCATACTTCTGCAAATCTTCCATCGTAAGCCCCAGTGTCTCCATCGTGGAGAGCAGTGCAGGGACTTCCTTCTTGAAGAACCGCTCGCGGCGTTGCTTGAGCACCAAGGAACGGGCGTCTTTTGCCGTGAAGTATCCGATGCCCCGTTGGTTCTCCAGCGTTCCTTCATCCTGGAGCAGTGCGTAGGTGCGGATCACCGTATTGGGATTGACTTCCAACTCCATGGCCATATCCCTCACCGAAGGAATCCTCTCCCCATCATTCCATACACGATTGAGAATAAGGTCATGCATATACTGGGCGATCTGCAGGTAAATCGGTGAAAGCGTATTAAACTGCATCTGTTGCTTGGACCTCCTCAACCCTGAAGTACGCAGTGATCATACAGAACACAGGCAGTACTGCGTAGTAGAGAATCCTGCCTATGACCAGGTAGATTTTCAGCGAAGTGAGCGTCTGTTCCACATAACGGGCATCCAGATAGCTGAATGCATCGAACATCTGTACCTGGCTGCCAAACCGTATGGCAAAGAGAATCCTTGCGAACAACAGAGCCAACCCACTCAAAGCCAAACCAATGACACCGATCGCCAGCACCGTCTTGATGAAATGGACCTTGTGGAAATAGGTCGCTCCCAACAAGAAGACCGAGTTCCATACCCAGTATTGGGCTAACAACATCCAGATGTCCTTGTCCTTGAACGGATTGAACAAAGCCATGGGATTGCCGAAGAAGAGCAGCTGGATAGGTTCGGTGACCAAACTGGTCAAGAAGAACAGCAATGCCAGTGCGATAGGATAGGCTATGGTAACCAAAACCGCCTTCGAGGCAAACTTCTCCAGATTGGTAGCCGGCAACATAAGCCAGTCATGCTGGGTGTTTTTGCCAAACATATCCTCAGCAAACATCAGGCTGGTGACAATGAATCCACCAATGAGCAGGAAGTTGGGAAACATCTCGCTGTACACTTCCAGGGGAAACATTTCATGGGTGTAGCGAGCGATAAGACTCTGCAACGTCTCAAACCCAAAGAGTATCAGCACAATTACCAGTGCATACGTTGTCATATCCTTCTGGCTGGTCTTCAGCTCACGTTTCAGCAATGCTTGAAAGCGATTCATCGCACACCCCCCTTCCCTTTTTCGATCACAACATTGAACAAGGTCTCAAGGTCCAAGGGCTGACCTTCCGACTCCTCACTTCTCTCACTGAGCACCATCCAGCCACCCAACACTTTCTCAACATACATCGCCGTCGCCATATCAGGCTCTTTGGTAGTGAGGTTGAGCACATACTTGTCGGAAACAGAAGCCACCGCATCATTGAAGATGACAGAGCCGTCATGCAGGATGATGATCGGGTCGATCAGGTTCTCCATATCCCTCACCTGGTGGGTGGAGATGATGAAGGTCCGGTTCTCTGTCATTGCAGAGGCCACCGTCTGCCTGAACTGACGCTTGGAAGGAATATCCAAACCGTTGGTCGGTTCATCGAGAATCAGGAGGGCGGTGTTTGAAGCAAGACCAAACGAGAGCAGCACCTTTTTCTTCTGGCCAAGGGACATCTGGTCGAGGCGCTGGTTCAGATCCACAGCAAAGTCCTTGCAAAAGGCAGCAAACTGTGTGTGGTCGAACCTGGGATAGAAGGGAGAGCGCATCTTGAGGTACTCGCTTGCCTTCATCTTGGGCAGGGGAAACTCCTCAGGAAGATAGAAGATCTCCTGCAAAAGAGAGGGCCTTCGTCTTGTGGGGTTGTCGCCCAGAACTGTGGTGGAACCTTCCTGGGGGAACAACTGTCCGCTCAGGATTTTCAGAAGTGTGGTCTTCCCTGCTCCGTTCTTTCCGAGCAAGCCATAAATGTTGCCCCGTTGGATCTCAAGATCCAAATGGGAGAACAAGGCTTTGCTGCCGTATGAGAAACCGATATCCTGCATCCTCACCACCGTATCGGATACTTCGATCTCGGCGTGTGTTGTCTGTATCATGGATGCCTCCTTACAATCTACTGTACTAGCTAACTATTACACCAATGTTGTAAAACTGTCCAGTACTTTATCATTCTTTTTTTTTAAAATTTTTCTGCACAGTGTTATCAGGCTATAACTTTTTCGATATTTCCTGACAAATGCCAAACAATCACTAGCAAAATCGGGAATAAGTTGGTAGTATCGGTTCTTGCGCGTTGACCTTGCTCAATGCGCATTTTGACCATCCCCACACCTCTCTTGAGAGAGGGAGGGAAACACTTTGTAGAAAAAGGGCTAGATATAACATTTAGTACAAAAATCACCATGGTATAGAAGGAACTAGGGTAATGAACGAATCCACCAACCAATTCTATCTCGATCGCCAGAACAACACAGAATCCAACGCACGCAGCTACCCCCGCAAATTTCCCATCGCAATACAACAAGCAAAAGGATCCTACCTTATCGACGTAGAAGGCAACAAATACCTGGACTTCCTTTGTGGAGCAGGCACCCTGGCCCTCGGTCACAATGACAGTGAAGTCAACCAAGTGATGGTGGACATGCTTACCCAGGATTACCCCTTGCATACCCTGGACCTCACCACTCCCGTCAAGGATGAGTTTGTACATACCCTTCTCTCCCTTCTCCCTGAAGAACTCAAAGACCATGCAAAACTGCAGTTCTGCAGCCCCAGCGGCACCGACGCAGTCGATGCAGCGATCAAGCTGTGTAAGACTGCCACCGGTCGTTCCTCCATCATCGCCTTTGGCGGTGGCTATCATGGTATGGGCCACGGAGCGCTTGCCCTTACCGGAAACCTCAACGCAAAGAACCAAGTCAACGGCTTGATGCCCGACGTACACTTTTTCCCCTACCCATACTCCTACCGCTGTCCGTTCGGTCTCGGTGGAGAAGCCGGAATCGACGCAGCCTGCGCTTTCTTCGAACGCTCTCTCAAAGATCCTGAGAGTGGCATCACCAAGCCCGCAGCGGTCATTCTCGAGCCCATACAGGGCGAAGGCGGAGTTATTCCTGCCCCCATAAAATTCCTTCAGACTGTGCGCAGAGTAACGAAGGAACTTGGCATCCCCATGATCGTGGACGAAATCCAGTGCGGTATCGGCCGCTCAGGCAAGTTCTTTGCCTTTGAGTATGCTGACATCGTGCCCGACGTCATTCTCGTCTCCAAGGCCATCGGAGGATCTCAGCCGATGAGCGTGGTCATCTATCACAAGGACCTTGATGCTTGGCAACCAGGGGCACATGCCGGTACCTTCCGTGGGAACCAGCTCGCCATGGCAGCCGGGACCGTAGTCATGAACCGTGTTTCCAAGCCTGAGTTCCTCGCTGAAGTGGTTGAAAAAGGGGCCATGATCGAACAGCGCATGAACGCACTCAAGAAAGAGGTCTCCATCATCGGTGACATCCGCAGCAAGGGCCTGATGCTCGGCATCGAGTTTGTCGATCCTCTCGGACAGGCCGACCACCTCGGCTCTCTGCCCCCCAGTGGTGTCGTTGCAGCGAAGGTACAGAAGGAGTGTTTCACCAATCGGCTCATCATGGAAAAGGGTGGCCGCTATGGATCGGTCATGCGTTGCCTGTGCGCCCTCAACGTTTCCAAGGATGAGATTGGACTCATGCTCGATATCGCCGAGAAGGCAATCCGCAAGGTGGATGCAGATGTCAAAGCCCATCACTGAGCTTCCCTACGTTCTCTCACATGACAAGGAGAGCAAACAGGCCTATCGCACACTCATCGACCAGACGGTGGATGCCATCCTCGACTCCCTCCAAGACGGCGGAGCCTACCAAGGCTCCTCGGTCGATGAGCTGAAAAGCCTCATCCAGAAAGAGCAGATGCTCCCTGAGAAAGGCCTTGGGTGGGAGGCTGTCCTTTCGCAAGTGAGATCATCCATCCTTCCCAACTTCCTCAGAACCTGGTCAACCAATTACATGGCTCACCTTCACAGCCCCGCCCTGCTTGAATCGATTGCTGCAGAGTTGATCCTCTCTACTTTCAACCAGTCGATGGACAGCTGGGACCAAAGCCCGATAGCCACCGAAGTGGAACTTGAGGTCATCAGGCAGTTGTGTACCCTGTACAATCTGGGAGAAACCAGCGACGGTGTCTTCACCAGCGGCGGAAGCCAGTCGAATCTCAGCGCACTCACCCTTGCCAGGGATTGGTACTGCACAACGGTTCTTGGTCATGATGTGAAGAAATACGGGCTTCCGGCAGAGTATCGCAACCTGAGGATCTACACCTCTGAAGTCTCCCACTTCTCCATGGAAAAGAGTGCTCACTTGCTGGGACTCGGCTATGATGCAGTGCGCAAGGTCCCTGTCGATGCTGCGTGCAGGATGGACACAAAAGCCCTCTCTGCAATGCTTGCAGAGGACAAGATGGCAGGCCTTCTGCCCTTCTGCGTCGTGGCAACCATCGGCACCACCGACTACGGTTCTGTTGATCCTGTCGAAGAACTGCGAGCCATCTGTGACGCTGAGCATCTCTTCTTGCATGCGGATGCAGCCTATGGCAGTGCGGTACAGCTCTCTTCCACCTACAAATCACGTCTTGGGGATCTCGGACTCTGTGACTCCATTACCGTCGACTTCCATAAGATGTTTCTGCTACCCATCAGCTGTGGTGCATTGCTCATCAAGAATACCGAGCTGTTCTCCGTCTTCACCTTGCATGCAGACTACCTCAACCGGGAAGAGGATGAGGCTGATGGGTATACCAACCTTGTCGGCAAGAGCCTTCAGACCACCCGTCGCTTCGATGCGCTGAAGGTGTGGATGGCATTCCAGTGCAGGGGCAAGGATGGCTATGCGCAGATGATCGACACCTGTATCGGCAATGCAACCTACTTTGCCAAGCAGATTGCCGCCGACCCTGACTACGAGCTGGCCATCGAACCAGAGCTTTCCAGCGTGGTCTTCCGCCTGAAAGGAAGCTGTGAGAGGAACAAGCAGGTACGCAGGCAGCTCTTGCACCACCATCAGGTGGTGATAGGGCAGACGGTGTATGCAGGCAAAACCTACCTGAAGTTCACCCTGCTCAACCCGCTGGTGACGCACGCGCACCTCGATGAGCTGATCACCTTGATCAAGCAACTGGGCAGCCAATTGCACTAAGCGTTCAAAAGGTCGAAGGAGCAATCCCTTCGGCCTTTTTCAATCACCACTGAACCAAGAGAAAATAGAGCGCCAGGGTTGCAAGGATGCTTGTGAGCGTACCCACCAGAAAGTACTCGGAAAACGCTTGTGAATCGGAAAGCTGTTTGCTCCGGGCAAATGTCTTTGCAGCGATTACCCAGCCGATAACCCCGTACTCCCCCACAATCAGGAGGATGGCAAGGATGAGTCGCTCCAAATATCCGATCACTTTCCCAGCCCCATCCGTCCCCGTCGATTGATTGCTTCGATAGCGGTCGAAAAGCTCGGTGAACATGACAGATACCGGCTTTGCTACCCAGAGGAGCAACACAGCGATCCTGAGCAGAAACTCATGCGTTGGGTCAAAAGAGTAATCTGAAAGATACACAATAGATACTGCTGCCAGCACCCCACCATGACAGAGCTGGTCAACGATGAAAAGTACTGCAGTTCTCTTCTTGGACTTCTGATACAGGAATTTCAACAAGTCAATCAGCAGATGCGAAACGACGAGTATGGCGAACACAATCCAGGGGGCAAGGAAAAGCAGGGGAACAAACGAAAGGGCATACAACAGCGAATGTTGTGCCAGTGCACCATACTGCTGCTGTTTGTTCCGGGCAAGTTTGTCACTTTGCAAATAGAAATCACCCAATGCATGCAATCCAAGCACTATCAGAGCTGCAGTATTCATAGGGCAGAACCTCCAAAACTGGCCATCAAAATCTGTTCGGTCTCCCGTCTCGTATCCAGATAGGCAAAAAAACCCATGGCTTGGATGGTTGTGTTCACTTGCTGCACACGCAAAGACATCTCTTTCGCTACCTGCGTCTGGGTAACCTTCTCAAATCCATGGTGCATGAGATAGTGCTTGGCGAGTTCGAGTTGGGTACCCTTCCACCTCGAAGCCAACTGATCTTGAAGCACGAGTATCTGATTTACCAAGCTTGTGATGGTTTGAAACCCAGGCACATCCGTGTACAAGGCGGTGGTGCGTGAATCGTAGTAGTCTTGTTCCCGAACCAGCGACAAGGCTTGCCGTGCGTTCCAGAAGGCAGGACCGTCAGACAAGATGCTCTGCGTGCGCACAATGCCTGTTTCGATGGTACCAAAGCCGATTCCCACGCGTACGCCACAGTGGTCTACCAATGCATACCTGATTTTGTCACAAATCTCCAGCATGGGAGCTTGAGGCAAAAACAAGCCTTGGAACGCATCACCAGCATTCACCATCATCTGTGCGGCCAAGCAATCAGAATAGGCAGTGTTGATGGCATCCACCTGTGTAAGCAACACCTCTTGCAAGGCTTTTCGATCAGCCGATTTTCGGGACTCTTTCAGATCCCCTACCAAAGCATAGTAATTCATATCAACACTATATCATTGATTTTTTACTTTTCAATAATTTTTTGTTTATTTTCAATATTTCAACTTTTTTTTGTTGATTTCTGAACCTATGCCTGTTTGCGAACCACCGTACCCAGCTTTCTGAAACTCTCCACCAGATCCTCGTGTCTCACATTTTTTGGATCGAAGCGAAGCAAGCGGAACGTGATCTGGATGCAAAAGCCGATGAGCACAGCAGAAAGCAATGTCCCCCACCCAAGCAAGCCTCCCATAAGAAAGCCTGCCAAGGTGACACTCACCTCGATAGCGCCCCTGCAGGTACCCACCGAGAAATGCGTCTTGCGGGAGAGAAGCACCATCAGGCTGTCTCGGGGACCTGCCCCAAAGCCCGAGGAGATGTAGAAGAAGGAAGCAAGGGCGATGACAAAAAGACCGGCAACCAGCTGGATGATCCCAAGAATTGGATTGGTGAGCTCTTTAACCAGGTTCGCATCAAGCAAGAGGTTCATGAACAGGCCGACAAACACCATATTGCAGAGGGTGCCAAAGCCAATCCGTTCTCCGCTTACCATCACCGCCAACCCTATTACGATCCCAACCAAAATCGTGATGGTACCGATTTGCACTCCCATCACCTTTGCAAGCCCTGCATGGAATACTTCCCAAGGGGCGTACCCGATGTGGGCCTGCATGGTCAACACAATACCAAGCGCATACAGAAACAGACCGAAAAACAAGCGTACAAGACGTACCAGCGTTGCGTTCATACTCCCTACCTTTCGCCAACCATAGCCAAACTTACAAAAAAAAGATAGAGAGATATCACCAGAATCTCTTCAGCCCTTCGCTTTGCACCACCCATCCCTCTTCAGGAAAGCCCGGAGCAGGGCCCACACTGCCCTCCCAGCCTCCGGCCATGAGGGCAAGAGCGAGCAGCAACGAGCCGTTGCCAGGCAGATAGAGCGGAAGATCAGCCTTCGGCAGCTGTGCATTGTGGCCGTTGGGCGTGTAGGTGTTCTTCGGTGAATCGGCAAGCAGCAGGTCAAGGGCCAGCTCTCGCCTTCCCAGCCGTGCCGCACACATGGCCATCAAGGGGAAGTCCCAGCCCCAGAGCTCCTCAAGTTTCCAGTGCTTGAGCACTCCTTCAAGCGAAGCTTCCATGATGGCAGGATCTATGCCCTGCATGCCAAACAGAGAGAGATTGAAGAGCTGTGAAGGGTGGTCGAAGGCATACGTGCCGTAGGTGTCAGAGCAATTCTCCTGGGCCAGATAACGCCCATCCCCCACCGGCAGGGGGGAGAGATGCTCCTTCACCTGGATCCACTTGGGATCCGGTTCCCCACCCATTTCTCGGTATAGCCTGATTCCTTCAGAAAACGCCCAATGAAAATAGGAGAGCTCAAAACTGGGATTCAGCGTAGTTTCCGGATCATGATTCTCCTGAACAGGAATCACCGGAGGTCCGAGCACATAAGCCTTGCGCCCTTCATCCCACCGCACATAGTCTGCCATGAAGGTGAGCGTCGCATCGATGATGGGCTTCCATGCTTTCAGGAAGTCGGAATGCGGATTCGTCTTGGCAAGCAAGCTCGCGTAGAAGATCGGATGAGGCTGCTGCCAGATGAGAAGCGTACCGATTGAGGAGGGACTGTCATTTCCGCTTGGGTCGGTCATCTTGGGCCAGCGTGCACCCCGATATCCCTGCTGTTCTGCTCGTTTGGTTGCTGAGGAAAGAATGGAAAGATAGTAGGAAAGCGATCGTTCAAAGAGCGAGCCTTGGCCGAACATACAAAAGTGCGCTGCATGCAAGAGATGCATCTCCAGATGAAACTTGCCGTACCAGCTGTTGCAAGTCAGCCCGGTTTCAGGTGGAGGGGTATTGCCGCTGCACTGGATCGCCAGCAGATAGCGGGAGAGCATCATGCGCCGCTGCAATTCCTTTGCACGGCTGTCACTGCTTTGTGAAAAGTCTATACACGCACCATCTTCCCAAAAGGATTCCCAACGTTCAGCATTTGCACGCACTGATGCATCATAGCCTCTTATCTGCACATGCTGTTCACCTTCACTGAACCGGATGCAGAGCGTAAGTACGTCCCCTTCTGGGTAGATCACATAGCTATGCTTTTCAGGGTGCTCTACGGCAAAAGCCTCCTCTGAGCCAAGACTGAGAGCATAGGTGGTGGCATCCAAGGTATGGATTACGGTACATGCCTTCTCAGAGATGCTTTCCTCCCTACTTTGATGTGCATCGTCCTTGGTGTAGTCCGAGCCGCTGATCAGATGCGATGCATAAGGGAACGCTATCAGAAGCGCAAGCTTTCTATCCTTTAACCGAGGGCTTTTCACCTGCACATTGATTTGATCCACCTCCGGGTCACAGCAGGTCGTAACCTGTACCAATTCCCCTTTGAAGGTAAATGAGCTGCGTATCGTTGCGCTGTAGAGGTCCAGTTCCTGCACTGCATCACTGAGATCGTCTCTTGTGATGCCATCAGCTGAACACAGGCCGATGCGTGCCAGATTGAACCGATGGGGGTTGACCCTCAGGTCATTGAACAACGCTTCCTGGCCGCTGCTGTCGCTCATGTACCCAACAGTCCGCGTTCCTGCCTGATACTGCTTCAGCCTCAGTTGCTCATAGTGTGCGGTCTCCTTGCCAGGGTAGCAGTGCAATCCCCAATTTGCCATGGTACAGAGGGGTGTCTTCCCTTCCCGATCATGGAGTATGGTCTGCAGGCCGGTGCAATCGACGGTGAAGGCAAAGTTGCCGTTTCCCACAGTCAGAAAACTGTCAGGGTCATAACCGGTTACCTTTGGGTTTTGCTGCTGAACCAAAGCCTTTCTGTTCAGCGACATAACAGAGCTCCCTCCATTTCCTCCAGACCGGCAAAGAACGGCCTTTCATTGGGTGTCTTGTTCGGGCTGTGGTACGTGAGATACAACCTACCGGTGAACGAGGTGAAAATCATGCCATGTCCTCCATCACAGGTAACCAAGGCCTCTTCTGTCTGGATCCAAGGACCGAGAATGGAACCGCTTTGACTGGTGGCATACCCCATGGCATACCCCTCCTGGGCAACACTGGACCAGAGCATCAGAAGAGCACCCGTCCGGGTAGTGTGCAAAAAGGGTCCATCGGTAACCCGTGCATCCATAATGCCACTTCCATCGCGGCGCATCAGCTTTTTCGGCCAAGAGGCCTCACTGGCACGAAACAACAAGATAGGCTCCCCTATCGGAGTGCTCAAATCGTCGCTCAAGGGCGTTGCGCAGATTTCACCGTCGTTGACTTGCACCCATTCATGGCAAAAGACAATCCAAGGCTTGTTCAGATGATCGACATACAGCGTCCCATCCAGGCACTCCCAGGTTGGAGGAGTCGCCGGTCGGTCGCTGACCGGAAGGAAGGGGCCGCAAGGAGAGTCCGATACCAGAATTTGCGTACCCCTGCAGCGATGCTCTGCCTTGAACGAGGCAAACAGGTAGTACCGATTTCCATACCGGTGGACTTCCGGTGCCCAGAAGTTGTGTGTTCCCCAAAAATTGGGGGGCGGGGTGAATACGGTAAAGGGGCCTTCCCACGCAAGGAGATCTTTGCTCTGATACATCGAAAAGCCAGTGCCTCTCGCCTTCCATGGATCCTTGTCCGTGGTTCCGTACAGGTAGTAGACGCTACTCTCAGGATCTGCCAATACAAAGGGGTCCCGCATCTGGATATCGGTCAACTGCATACCAAAAGATCTCCTTCTTCCGCTCATCTTCTGGTACAAGAGTATACTCCAGCTTTGCAAAACGCGAAAGACCGATTACGTGCCCGTTCACGGCAGTGGGAAAAAGACGTTTCCTTGCACCAAACCTTCCACGTAATAGTTCGGTCTCGATTCCTCTTCCATACGCACAAACCGATGGGTATGGAGCGGATGAGCAGGATCGTAGAAGATGGCTCCCTGTACATGCTTGAGGAAGATGGGCGACAGACCTGCTCCCAAGATGGTCAGTACTCCGTGACGGTTCTCCACAGAAAGCTCCGTGCCATCCTCACTCCGGTACCGGCCCTCCAAAAGAGAGAACTCGATGTATCCACTCGATGCATGATTGCAGGTGGCAAGCTCCAAATCAAAGAGTGCTGCACTCATGGCATCGGCAAGTTCGGTGATGTCAGGCTCTATCTTGTTCAAGAGGATGATCACCGCCTGCTTTTCTGCAGGATAGATGCGCAAGCAAGCGGCATGGCCGCTTGCAAGGTGTCCTGTGTGTTCCAGATAGGGCTTCTCGAAAAAAGATCCCCTGTTCCACCCCCAAAGACTGTATGGGTCGCCAAAATACCCGTTGAGCACTGCTTGGGCGAAGCGCACCATGTCATTTGCAGTCACCACGACATTACCGGAACCGACAAGCGTGGAAACGTGATAGGGCTTCAGAACCTGTAGATTTTTGCTGTGTCCCTGTGCCAAGGCCTCCGGGACATGGTGATCCAAAGCCCGGCTTTCACGCATGCCCAGGGGAAGAAAGAGTCTGCTTTCCATCGCCTGGGCAAAAGATTGCCCGGTGATCGTCTCCAGAATTCTGGCCAATACCTGGTAATTTGCGTTGCTGTATGCGTACCTGCTTCCTTGTTTGCCCATCCCCTTCCGATCGATCAGGGAAACCAGCTCAGATAGGGAGATCGCCTCATAGGGATCGACCAGACCAAGGTCGGTGAGGTCACGCACCAATGCGGTGCGGTGGTTGACAAGAGAGCCAATCGTAAGCGGGGCAAGCGATTTGAGCTGGGGCAGAAACTCTCCTACCCGCTGGTTTTCATCCACCAGATTTTGGAGCGTCATGGCCACCAGCGGCTTGGTGATCGACCCGAGGCAGAAAAGGGTGTGTTCATCAAAAGCAAGCTGTTGCCTGTGATCTTTGTAGCCGAATTGCCTAAAGAATGTCACTTCCTCTGCATCAAGAAGCAAGAATACTCCGCTCAGTGCAGTTCTTGCTTCTATTGCAGAAAAGTCTGGGGACATAGCAAAGAGGGAGAAGCAAAGAGTGAGCAACAGTGTAAGAAGCAGTACTCTTTTCACACCCCCCCCTCCTAGATCACAAAGTACCCAATACCCTCATGGTCATACTTCTTCTTCACCAGCTCAAGGGCGGCCTCTATCCGGGTGAGCAAGCCATGCTCACAGTAGATGATGAGAATGAAATTCTCTTCCGGCCATACATCATCACCAAGCTTGGGGGTGGTAGAACCTCTGCCGTGCGCTGTGGGGATGATGGTATAGTGCATGGGAACCTCATAGTGTTCCAACGCTTCCAGTACATCGTCCAGGATTGCCTGGGCGGCAATGATTTCCACTCTTCTCATCCTAAAGCTCCTCTACGTAGGACTCGATGCTTTCGACATCCTTCTTCTTCTTGTCTTTGTTGAAGAGGGCATAGAGCACCGGGGTGAAGAAGATGGTCATCAACGTGCTGATCGCCATCCCACCGATGATGGTCTGCCCTATCGGCTGAATCTGCTCGGCTCCCTGTCCTCCGAAGAAGGCAAGGGGGATCATACCGAAAATTGTGGTCAAGCTGGTCATGAGAATCGGCTTGAGTCGGTTTCCTCCTGCCTCAATACAGGCTTGCCTGATGGGAAGTCCACGCTTACGAAGCAAGTTGATGTACTCGATGAGTACAATGCCGTTGTTTACGACAATACCGGCTAGGATGACGATGCCAATTGCACTGATCAGGCTGAAGGTCTCCCCGGTAATCAGGTAGAGGGCCACCACACCGACCATCATCAGCGGCATGGACAAGAGGACGATGAAGGGGTTGCGGAAGGACTCAAAAAGGGAAGCCATGACACCGAACACCAGAATGACAGCCAAGACAAAGATCAAGATCACCTGGTTGAACATCTGGCTCATATCGGCGAAGTCACCTCCGTACTCGAGGAACACCTCATCGGAGAGAGGGAGCTTCTCGGCAAGCAGTGCCTTGATATCAGCCTCTGCCTGGCTGGAGGCGTATCCGTCAGCCAAACCTCCGACCACGTGCACCGTTCTCATCTCGTTCTCACGGCTGATGGAAACAGGTCCAGTCGACCGTTCCAAGGTGGCGAGGTTGTCCAAGCTTATCTTCTCGCCCATCGCGTTGCGTACAAAGATGCGCTTCAGATCCAGTTCGCTGGAGCGGTCCGATTTCTGGAGCATCACCACCACATCGGTGTCATTGCCATTCTGTTTCAGCTGGGTTGCGGTCATCCCGTTTACACTGTTGCTGATTTCGGTAGCGATGGTCTGCATGGTAAGTCCGTATGCATACGCTCGTTCCCGGTCAATTTTTATGTGCAACTCAGGAAGGCCCTTGTTGAAATCAGTTCGGATTTCCTTGATGTTTGGCAGGTTATCCTCAATGAGGTCCCGAATCTGCTCTGCAGTCGCTACGGCAAGGTCCAGGTCGTCGCTCTTCACCGTCACATCGACGGGATTGAGGTTGCCCAGCCCCATGGACATTTGGGAGAAGGAGAAAGAGGCTGCAGGATAGAGGTCGAAGTAGCGCCTCAACTTCTCCTGGACTTGGAGCATGGTATCCACGCCCTCCTCATCCTCAAGCAAGGAGATTTGCAAAGAACCGCTGTTGGTTCCCCCGCCTCCAAACAGGCCACCGCCGCCAATGGTGACGATGATGTCCTTGTATCCCTTGATGTCCACCCTCGCCTTGTCTTCCAGATCCTTCAGCAGGCTTTCGGTGGTTTGCAGGGTTGTTCCCTGCGGCAGGGTGACAGTCAAAGAGACTGAGGTCTCACTCATGGTTGGATAGAGCGAACGATGCATGGCCCCAAAGGCCTGGAAAGTCAGTACCAGGATCAAGGCGACCAGAAGGACAGTAAGCCACTTGTAGGAGAGCAACAAGCCAAGGATTCGCTTGTAACCGCGGTCGAGAGCCTCGAATGCAGCTTCAGCCTTATCATCGATGAAGCGAAGCAGACGGTTCTTCAGAGGCTTCTGCTTTCGGGTGTAAACGCGTACATAACTGCTGGTAAGCACCGGGATGAGGGTGACTGAGACGATCAGCGATGCAAGCAAGCTGATGATGATGGTTCCCGCCATCGGGGTAATCATCTCTCCAAGCATCTCCAGGTTGCTGCGCAGCATCACCATCGGCACGAAGACACAGACGGTGGTCAGCGTCGAAGCAGAGATGGAGACGATCATCTCCTTGGTGCCAAGGATTGCCGCTGCATGCAGCTTTGCCCCTCGCTCGCGGTAGCGGAAGATGTTCTCCAATACGACGATGGAGCTGTCTACCGTCATGCCCAGCCCCAATATGAGGCCGGTCAGGGTCATGAGGTTGAGCGAATAACCCATGAAGAACATCACCAAGACGGTGAGCAGCATGGAAATTGGTATGGATATGCCTATGATGAACGTAGATTTCAGACTCCTGAGGAAGATGAACAGCACCACCATGACCAGGGCGACACCGTACAGCAAACTCTGGTACACCGTGTTGATCGTAGACTCTATCATCGAGGTGGTGTCTACAATGACTTCCAGGCTCATGCCCTTCGGCAGTTCCTTGTTGAGGTCGACGATGAGGTCGTTGATGCGCTTTGCAACCTGGACGCTGTTGGCATCCGACTCCTTGGAGACGGAGATGTACACTCCCGGTTCCCCATTGATGTACACCCTACTGGTGGCATCGCGGTATGCATACGAAACCGTGGCGATGTCCGAAAGACGCACCACACTCGAACCGATCACATTCCCCTTTGCATCATACTTGGGGAAAGAGGTTACCATGGTCTTTTCAATCTGATCGAGTGAGGTGAACTGTGCATCGGTACGCAAGAGATAGGACAAATCGCCTTCAATGAGCGACCCAGCTCCTACCTGCAGGTTCTGCGGATTGAGGGCATAGGCAACCTGAGAAAGCGTAAGGCCGTAGGCGTCCAGACGGTTCTGGTCGATGGCTACTTGGATGAAAGCATCCTGCCCACCGTTGATCGAGGTTGAGGAGACCCCGGCTACTCGTTCAAGGCGGTTCTGGACAAAGTCCTTCACCACCTCACGCAGCTCATTGGCATCCTGCCCGTCAGAACCACGCAAGGCGATGTTCATGACCGGCATCATATTGGTGTTCAGCTTGAAGATTGAGGGTTTGGTTGCATCCTCGGGAAACATGTCCCCGAAGAGGCTGAGGTTGTCGTTGATCGACTGGCTTGCCTTGTCCAGGTCGGTACCATAGGCGAACTCCAACATGACCATCGATACCCCTTCTGAGGAAGTTGAGCTGATGGTCTTGATACCCCCGACATTCGATACCCCACTCTCAATGAGTTTGGTAACCCTGCTTTCCATCGTCTCAGGACTCGCACCTTGGTAGGTGGAGTAGACGATGACCATGGGCAGGTCCATCTCAGGAAACAGTTCCACAGCCAGATTTGGATAGACCACCAAGGCAAGTGCTACCAGCAAGAGGTAGATGACGATGATGGTGGTCGGCCTGCGGACTACAGTATTGGTAATGCTCATAGATTGATTCCTTTCTTACTGAAGTACTCGCACCAGCGTACCTTCGGTAAGGAGGCTCTGGCCTTCAGTGACCAGAAGATCGCCTACGTTGAGGCCCTCTCTGATCTCGATCATGTCTTCCACCTGCAAGCCGACCTCGACATGTACGCGTTGGGCTGTATTTGTTTCGTCCACGATGTACAGATATGCTTGGTTTCCACTGTACAGCAGAGCTGAGCGAGGAATTGCGATGATTGAATCAAGATGTTCGGTATAGAGCGTGATGGTTGGGAACATCCCACTCTTGATCTTTCTCATCTCATCCTCAAACACAAGCCCTACTTCCAGTGTTCTGGAAGCAGGATTGAGCACAGGGCTCAAGCGCGAAACGACTGCCGGGAAGGTTTCATTCGGATAGGCTTTGAAGGTAAGATCGGCTTTTGTTCCGATAGTCACACTGCCAATATGGCGTTCAGCGATGTCGGTAACCACTTCAAGGTTCTCAAGCATGCCGATGCGAACCAAGGGAGCTTGCATGCTCACCCCTGCCCCTACCACAAAAGGAAGCGCAAGGACCGTGCCGCTTGCGGGAGCCTTCACAGCAACTTCCTTGTAGACAACGCCGGGACGAGAGGGGTCGATGGTGGCGATCACCTGATCTTTTTCCACCCGCTGTCCAACACTGACAGTGAGCGTTCTCAGCGTTCCGGTCACTTCAGGGTAGACGTCGAGAGAACTGGGGTCGATGACACTGCCATTGGTCCGGATGGTATTCTGCAGATTGGATTGTGCTACCTCAAGAACCCTGACCGGCACGGAAACCTGTTCTGTCGACTTTTCGACCACTTGCTGGGGAGCAAGGCTCTTGAGGTATTGGAAGGGATTGATGACTACCAGTGCGGTAGCCAGAATGATGAGGATAATCAGGATGATGAGTCCTGCTATGCGTTTCTTGGATCTTTGCTTTGCCATGATCAGTTCGACTCCTTCGCTTGGAACGTGTGTTGGATGTTCAGGTCATACAGCAGGTCGATCAAACCGCTGACGTATTGGTACTCAAGACCGAGTATGTTCTGCTTGGCCGATACCAGATTGTTCTGCGCTTCCTGCAACTGCAGAAAGCTCACATATCCACTCTCATACTGGATCATATGCATGATGTACAGCTTCTCTGTCAGTTCAAGACTCTGGTTTGCAAGCTCAGCTTGGCTTGCCAGCATGTTCAGGCCCTGTACCCGAGACACCACTCCCAATTCGAGTTGCTGCAGTGCCTGCCTGCGCTGAAGCGAGAGTTTATCCAGAGAGTCTTGCAGCTTCGCCAAGCCGACTTGGGTACGGGAGTTGGGGATGAAGCCGTCGAGAGGGATCCTCACTCCAATCGAATAGGTAACCGAGTCGCTGAAAGTGTTTGAATAGCTCTCATTCCAGGCAGAAATATCATAAGAACCGGAAAGTGAAAGCGAAGGAAAAAGCGCCTGTTTCTTATTCGATTCCAGGCTGCTTTTCAATTGGGCCATGTTCAGGTCGATGAGGGTCAGTGAGTAGCTCTTCTGCAGGTACTCGCGAAGCTGGGAGACCTCAAGTTCCTTCACCATTGCCGGAATGTCACCCGAGACTTCCACCTCCGCCTGCAAATCCAAACCGAGCAGGGCTTTCAGGCTCAACAGATTGGATTGGTACTGGTTCTTGGCTTGCTGGATCGGAGTCTTGAGTTGCTCATAACTCAGCTGGCTGGTCAGCACTTCCATCTCAGAGGCAAATCCACTCTCATACTTGGTCTTCACCTGCTCGTATTGCTTCAGCGCCAGCTCAAGATTCAGCTCCTGTACCTTGATGTTTTCTGCTTCCATCAAGAGGTAGTAATACAGTTTGGTCACATTTCGCTCAACCTCAGCTTGGGCTTGCGCATAGGTCACTTGCTGGATCTGGTAGCCGAGGTTGTAGGAGTCCATCTGGTCTTTCACTGCGGGGTTGAGGGTGAGGGAAACTCCTAGGCTGAGTCCAAGGCCTTGGTTTGTTGAACCTATGGGAATATCTACAGTAACCCCAGGGGAAACAGTAACCGAGGTCGTTGCTGCATTGAAACCAGGCGTCCTTCCCATATTCGATAAACTAACTGAAACCGAGGGAACGAATAAATTCCATGAGGTATCGACATCCCTCTTGGCTGCAGCTACATCAATGGCATTGGAGGCAAGTCCAAGGTTATTTGCCTTGGCGAGCTGAAGAGCTTGCTCCAAGGAAAGGCTTTGGCTTGCAAAGAGAGGAGAAAAAAGGAGTGCCATGAGCATTCCAATCAAAAACAACTTCTTGTGCATAGGGAATTCCTTACTGTTCTAAACAGCATAAACATACTCATGTCCAAGAAAAACGGCAACAGATGCTACAGGATAATGTCATGAAAATCATAAATCTTCTATTACCTTTACGCTCTACAGAGATGAAATAGTACAGAACGTTTTTGAGCTCTTGGTTTTTTGCTCTCTTCCTTGGCTTTGTACATACTCATATCCAAGAGTGCCAGAAAGGAATCAAGGTCAGTGTTCTCTTTCGCTGACAAAGCTGCACACCCTACACTGACACTGATGAAGAAAGGAATCTGTCTTGTTGCATTGGCAGCAGTAAGTGTATGCTCAAGCAGCTCAAGAAACTTGACCACCTCGCTTTCTGAAAGCTCAGCGGTAAGCAGGGCAAACTCATCACCCCCATAACGACTTACTACGGTGTGTTTCGGAGCTGCTTGTTCCAGAATATGGGCAAGATCAATGAGTGCTTCGTCACCCTTTGCATGGCCATAGGTATCGTTGATCGCCTTGAACCCGTTGATATCTAGAAGGAATGCCCATTGGGGTTTTCCTGATCTCTTCTTGGTAAAGGCAAGCGTAGCCATTCTCTGAAAGTATCGGCGGTTGAATAGACCAGTCAGATAATCGCGGTTGACATGGTTTGACTCTACGTTGAAGAAGAGAATCAAAAGTGAGATGGAGAGGCTGACCCAAAGCACTTCCAAACCATAGAACATAATCTGAAGGAATCCTGCAATGGCTACAGGAAAGGGGAACACCAGCAGCGTGCTGTAGATTTTTCGTTGCAGTTGCTTATGGTGGACCAGCAAATAGAGTGGACCGAAAAACAGATACGAGTAATTGCACAGTACCGTCAGGAAAAAGTACGGACCCCTGCTGTACTGCGACAGCTCGTCGATAACAAACAGCCATCCAATCCAAGGACTCGCAACGGAGGCCAAGGTGAGAAGCGTCCAAGGCAACAAGAGCAGCATCAGGAATCGCTTGCTCACACGCTTGCCGATCATATGTTGGATATAGAGAAAGTAGAATACGCCTGGGGCAGCATTCATTGAGTAGAAAAGAGCAGTAAGAAAAGCCAATAGCGGCGCAAGCGCCACCGTTGGGTAGTAGATGCCCAGCATATCGACAGAGAGTTCCAGAGCCAACAACGCAAAGTTGGTTGCCCAGAGGGCAAGAAACATCCGGTCTGCTTGCTCGATTCTCCCCTGCTGCTTGAGAAAGAAGTAGAGAAGAACCAGCAGAATCAGCATGCCCATTACACTGTTTTGCACTGAATAGATGATCAGGGAGGACCTCCTACAGCAACATCCCGTACAGGTGGCAGAGCTTCTCTAACTGTAACCTTCCTTTCTGGGCAAGTCCATCACTATCCACCCATTGCCTTGGTTAAAGTCAGCGGTGCAAAAACTATGTCTGGTTTTTGCCTGTAGTTGAGGGCCAAAAACTTGCGTATGCAGTCCATCACCTGTACCATACAGTATGAGCGAATGCACGATAGACAATGACTTTCTCTGCAAACACAGCATGTTCGGGGGGCTTGTCGAAGATGAGTTGCTCCTGATCAAGCAGTTTCTCGTAGAGCGTGAGGTCCCCGTCCACACCACCTTGCTCAAGCAGGGAGAGCCGAACAATAGCGTTCATTTCATCGTTGAAGGTGAGGTGGCCATAGTCAGGCAGTCGGAAACCAACAAGAAACAGTCGCGCATCATCACCACCTTGCATAGCGGCGACTCGTTTGGAGAGATGGAACTCATTGACATCCAGAGCTGTGCTGCCTCGGTAATCACCACCAGCACCACAAAGATCATTACCCTCTCCAACAGTGACCTCTATAAGATATCGATGCAGAATCTGAAGACCTACACCATGCTCATACTCAACCTTGCACGAGATATCAGCCGACGCCTCAGAAGTGCAGATGAGATGCTCGCTTTAGCAAAGAACAAGGCTACGATGCCCTCCTCCCCTCATCAAGACGGTGCATTCTCCGCAGGAATATGACCATCAGGATGGGGAATATCGTCCCTATGAGCATCCCGCTTCTCAGCGCTGATTCCTGAAGACTCAGTGAACTGAGCCAGGGGGCGATGCGCACCAAATTCGGAGATACGTCAGCAATGAGCCCGATAAGCCAGGGACCGAAGGCTGCGCCCGCATCTCCCCCTGCAGCCAGAAAAGCGAAGAGCGAAGACCCGGCCAAAGGAAACCGATTCGCCCCATTCACCACCGACCCAGGCCAAAGCAAACTGCTTCCCAAACCACTGAATATGCAGGCAATCAGACTGATCATAGGATAGGGGCTCAGTGCTGCCACCAAGTAACATACAATACAGAGGACAGAGCCGAAAAGCATTGCTTTGTAAAGGGGAAACTTATCCCCATACGAGCCATAAATCGCCCGTGTGGTACCCAAGAGCAGGGCGAAGAGGCAGAGCCCCACCAAGTCCCCTACCTCCTTGGGCAAGCCCAACGAGGATTCGACAAAGGCACTGGTCCATTGGGACATGCTTACCTCGGTGGCTCCTCCTACTGCAATGCCCAACAGGACAAAGAGGAAGTAGCGTGAAGAGAGCAGTTCCCGAATCTTGGTTCGATGCTCCTCACTGACGGCCGGGGCAAGCGGGACACGCAGAAATACAAAGAAATTTATCAGCGGAAGAAGCGACCAGAGCAAGACCACATACATCCAGTTGCTTCGGTTGAAGAACCTCAGCCCGACGGTGGTTCCCAGTACCACTACGATGAAGCCCCAGGCGTAGAAGGAGTGCAACAGGCTCATCGCCTTCTCCTTCGAGTCATTCGGTATTGCTTGCACGATGGCACTGAGCAGAAGCTCAAAGAGCCCTCCCCCGATCGAATAGACCACCGTTGCCACCATCAGGCCAAGGTAGGTATTGTGGGGAAAGAGGCGTGGGGCAAGGGCTAACAACAAAAAGCCAAAAAATGCCAGCAAGTGGCCAAGGGTGATGAATGGGCGCACTCCCCAACGGTCTACCGGACGACTGAACACAAGATCAGCAACAATTTGGGTGAAGAAGTTGAGCAGGGTAAGCCGGCCCGCCTGCTCAAAGGTGATACCAAACTCGTGCATGAAGGTAACATACAAGAGCGGGGCCAGATTACACGTCAAGGCCCCGATGAAATTGCCCAGATAGCAGGCTTTGATGGTCGATCGGTACATAAAGCTGAGTATACGACGCAAAGGGGGAAAAGGGAATGCTAATTCTCAAAACCAAGGCATTCCAAATATCGGACACAAATCAGATACTCCTCACTGTCCACTTGAAGCTCAGGATGCTTAAGACTGAGCTCGGTGAGAATCTGGTCAAAGGGAATGCGTTTCTCCTCAGTAGCAAACCCTTCTTTGGTGAAGAACGTTTCCAAGGCTTCTCGTGCGCTCTTGCTCACTCCTTTCAGCGTTCTCTCTTCAATAGCTCGGAGTATATCGCTCCCACTCCTCTCCGCTTCTCCCACAAAGGAGAGCAGCCCCTCATAGAAGCCGGCATTTCGATTGAGTTTCAGGTTCTCATCTGCAAGGTCAGCCACTCTCAATATTTTGGGCCTTCCGATGCGAACCCGCGTTTGCACGTATTTTAGCAAGTCCACACGCATCTCGTAGCGCTCATCAAGCTGCCGCGCTTGGCCGCAGGTGGAAAGCCCGCGTTTGAGCAATGCTTCAAGTTCCTTGCTGGTAGTGCACACATACCAACTGGAAAGCGCCCCTATGGGCTCGTACAGATCAGGGCCAGCAACCTTGCATAGTCGGGCATACTCACTATAGTCCTCAGAAAAGGGAGGAAGGCTTTGCTGGTTTGTCTTGGTCATGACAAACGGGTGGCGCTCCAGCGTATATCCTCGTTTCGCATCCTCAAGATCGATGGTATGCACCAAATCTCCAGCCGCCCGGGTAAGCTTTTCCACCTCATCCGCCTGCGCCGTACAGTAAAATACCTGTCGGTCGCGTGAAATCTCTGCAATCGCCTGGGCAATCGCAAGAGAACGCTCATCGTCACTGTTGCCCATCACCTCATCAAAGAAGACAGGGAACCGATACCCGGAAGAGGCTTCCTGCATCTCCAGAAATGCCATGCGTACGGCAAAGAGCAGCTGCACCTTCGTACCACTGGAAAGCTCATCAAGTGAGAAGCTCTGTTGGAGCTTGGTATCGAGTGCGGCAAACCCCTTCGGTCCCACAGAAAGGGTATAGCGCTGTGCAGTAATTCGAGCCAGCCAGTCACTGGAACGTTTCAGAACTTCCGGGCGGAAGGAGCGTTCAGTCTGTGCCTGCACCTTGGAGAGCAGCAGATGAACCATACAGGCTTGCACCTCTTCTTCCCTGCGTGTATCGAGTTCAGAAAGCGTGCGGGCAAAGTCGAGAGCTGCATTTTCCAATTGGGTATCATGCTTCGCTGCAGCAATAAGGGCAGTGTCACCTGCAAGAGCCTTTACCCATTCGTCAAGCTCTTCTTTCAATGCACCAAATCTGTGTAGCTGGTCTGTGATTTCACCAAGGCTCGTTTCCTCGGCCTCTGTACGGAGCTCTTCTGGAAATTCGGCAAGTTGGATTGTTACCAGCTTCAGCTTCGCCTGAAGGTCCTGATATTGGGGAAGAATAGACACCCAGCGTTCAAGCGTGGCGAAATCATCAACAGCCAGTTCCAGATCTTTGAAGAACTGCTCATACTTCTCAGCTTTCTCAGCACTCTGCTTGCGCAATTCTGCAATACGCTCAAGCATTTTCTCCCTGTCTCTGAGTAGCTTGTGGCTGCTTTCAATGTTCTTATGCAAAGTCTTGGCATAGGCAATCAGTGTGTCAGCATCCTCCATCTCTACGTTGCACATACTTTTCAGGTTTTGGCATGCCGCATCATACAGCTCGCCTGCCTCATCATAGACAGCACAGGCGCCATAATGTGAAACCATGGCGTCATTCCAATCCTTCAGGTGGTCTGCAACCAGGAAGAAAGGAGCACTTTCCAAGGCGGGAGAGTCGGAAAGATAGAGTGCCTTGCTCGCTTCTTTCCACTCATCTCTCCATGCCTGATACGCTTGTTCTGCTTCCGTTCTGCTTCTCTTGGCTTCTCTTCGCATCCTGTTGCTTTCCGCCACACGCTCCAATGTTGCCAACTCCTGCAAGACTGTTGCAGTCAGTTCGGCAAGAGCTTTCGGATCTGTGTGTTCCCCAACGGGATACCCAAGTTGGTGCAAAAGCTTTTCCGCCTGTTCCGATAAACCAGCAGGTCCTCTCTTTTTCAAAAGAAGGAACACAAGCGTAGCGGTGGTGGCGAGACCGAAAAGAGGATGAACGAGTAGGGAGAGCAGGAGAGAAACAAGGCTTATCGCCAAGGCAATGACCAAGAAGGAACGTCCTTCTCTGGAACGTTGCTGCTCATAGATGGAAAGCAGTCTGACCAGCTCGCTTTTCAGAGAGCGAAGATGCTCAAGACGGGTTGGGTCATATGCTTCCTCTTCACCCAGTTCACGAGCCACCTGTTGCGCACTTGCAAGCGTGCACCGAAGCTTCTCAACCTCACGTGCCATTTGTCCGAGGGTTTGCAACTTCTCCTTGAGTGTCTGATTTTCTGGCATCCGGTCGATGAGCCACTTGTACTGCTCTTCCCACTTCCTCAGCTCAGACAACTTCTCCGTCACCTGCGTCTTTGCAGCGGAAAGACGTTGCTGGGCATCTGATAGTGCGTCCAGGCCAGCAGCAAGACGTTGAGTCAGTGTCTTGTCAGCAAGCTGCTCTTTTGAAACAGCCAACTCATACAATTCCTTTTCGACGGAAGCGAGCTCATCAAGCTCCTGTTTCAGCGAATCAGAAGCACTCTTCGCTTCGTCACCCAGCGTATGCGCTCGTTTCAACGCAAATTGGTCTATTGATGCAAGACGAGGATCGAACACTTGCCTATTCTGTTCGAGCGTGTGCAACGTTTCTTGTGCTTGCTTGCACGAGAAAAGCAATCGCAGCTGTTCTTCGGCTTTCAGCTGCAGCTTGCGCTCATCAATCGCAGCTTGTTTTCCTGCCAGTGCCTGTTCCCGCTCGATAAGCCTCGCGACTTCTTTTTGTTTCTCCAAGACTATCGTGCGGTATTTCCTGACATCTTTGGCCAGCTGGATACCGGCGGTGGAAAATGTTGCCTGTGCTTTGGAAAGCTCTGCTGCCTTCTGAAAGTCCACCCCACCCTGCATCTGCTTCTGGATCTCCTCCAAGAAGGAGGAACCCACGCCCTCTTGCTGGCTGAGCAATTCATGCAACGCCAACGAGTAGGCGTCGGCAAACTCCTCATTGATGCCTGGCAGCAGAAGCTCTGCATTATCACGAAGGCGTTTCTGCTTCAGCTTCCCCCGGGAGAGGGAGAGGTGCCAGAGGTCCTCACCATCCTGTACACTGGCTTCGGCTTCATAATCGTTCTGAAACTCAGTCTTGGCGATCAATGAGCGGAGGGTTCTGACCAAGGTGGTCTTTCCCACCCCGTTCGGGCCATGCAAGATGTTCAGGTGCTCACCCAAGGCCTCAATGGGAGGAAATGTTTGGCTAAAGAACGAAGGAGCCTTATCGATATGGATGTTGACAAACCGATATGAGCTACTCATCAGTTGCCTCCTTGGGTTTGCACCACCATTGCCCTGAGCAGCCGTTTCCCTGCCTGTTTGGTCTTTTGGAGAGCAGTATCTGTATCAAGCGTACGTTTTGTCAGCATATCGAAAGCTGTACGATTGTAGCTGTCACGATCGAGAATCTTGTACTCCTTTGCAAGAGAGACAAGCATCTCATCATCCAGGAGCATCTGCGCAAGCAAGGCCGCAGGGCCCTGTCCGGAAGCAAGCGAGGCAAGGTCTAGTTCAAGTTCCGTCTCATCACTGTATCGCTTGAGTACATAGACCTTGGTTGCGTCCTCCACGAACAGCTGGGTCAGCTCTTCGTCGGCCGAGCCGAAGAAGCGTGAAAGTTCGAGTGAGGGAGCAAGGGTTCCTGAGAACACCGGCATCAGATAGAGGTGGGTTGGTTCTTCCAGGCTTGTTGCATAGGTGCGTGCGGTTTCGGTGAGTTTGCTTTTCACCTGTTCCAGATCAGTCAAGCCGCTAATATCAACAGAGAGTCGTTCATACCGGAAGGGACAGAGATTGATGAACTGAGGCTCCTGCCAAGCACTGTCAGCAATGGTGGTCAGCAGCCATGCCCCATGACGGCCCATCTCACTCTTGTCCAATGCAAATGGCGAACCGCAATAGTACGCATTGCTTGCAACCTTCGCCGGCTTGTGGATATGCCCCAGCATCCACACATCTACCCCGCTTGCAGTGAAATCGCTGATTTGGGTGGGAGCATACGAACTGCTTTGGGTCCCCGCATCGGTGTGCAGCAGTCCGAGGGTGAGCTTTGCACCCTCCACAAGGCCTGCGTTGAAATTGCTCATTGGATTATCTTGGATACTGGAGCCCGGAAACGACCAACCGATGAACCGTACCGGGCCAAGGTCGTAGTGTTCCCATTTTCCTCCAAGCCCAAGCAGTGTGATTGCACCGTTTTCTTGTGCAATGCGGGGAAAAACTCCATAGTCATGATTGCCACCGACGGCAATGACCTTGATACCCGCTTCTTCAAGCCGTTTCAGACCGCTTAAAAGCGGATGATAGACAGACAGCCATGCATTTTCCTGTTCTACCACATCCCCAGAAAGGAGAAGCGCATCAACCTCAAGCTGGAGAGCCTTTTGTACCACAGCCTCCCAACTACTGCTTCCAGTTTGCGCTTCATCACTCCCTACTTGGGGAATGCGCCCCAGATGGATATCAGAACATGCAAGGATTTTCATGCTGCCTCCCTTTCGGTACTATAGCATGAAATACACGCTGTCTGTCAGCAAAGATCTCCTAATGGTCCCATGCACTCCGCTTGGTATAGTGGGTATGCAAGAGGTGGTGGCTCACTTCTGAAAGCGGCTCGGTGAGGAAGGACGCATACAGGGTTTGGATAGATGGATTCTCATGTGACTTCCGACTCTGTTTCCCCCTATCCTCCTCATAGATGCTTTCAATGCGTTTGCTCCTCTGCTCGGCATGGGAAGGAATGCTTTGCCCTCCTCCCCCTATGCACCCATCGGGACAGGTCATCACCTCGATGAACGCATACTCACTTTTCCCATCCTTGATCTGGTCCAAAAGCACCCGAGCATTGCCCAGCGTGTTGGTTACTGCAACCTTGCAGGCAAGATCACCTATCTGGAGGGTTGCTTCCCGAATCCCCTTGCGCTCCCGCAGTGCAGAGAACTCAAGATTCTCCAAGCTGTTTCCCGTCAGTTTCTCGTAGGCTGTCCTTAAGGCGGCTTCCATGACCCCGCCTGAGGCAGCGAAGATGACTGCCGATCCTGTAGACTCTCCCAACGGGTCATCAAACTGACTCTCCTGCAGTGAGGCGAAGTTGATGCCCAGACGCTTGAGCATCCTGGCAAGTTCGCGTGTGGTCAGTACGTAATCGACATCACAGAAGTGCTCGTCCTCTCCTACTACCCCCTTGTGCTGCCAATAGGCATGGGAGCTGTCCATCTCGTTGCGTCCGGCCTCGAACTTCTTGGCCGTGCAGGGCATGATGGACACAACCTTGATGGTTGCAGGATCGAGGCCCATCTTCTCTGCATAGTACGTCTTCGCAATGGCTCCGAACATCTGTTGGGGAGACTTGCAGGTGGAGAGGTGATCGGTCTGCTCCGGGTAAAACGTCTCGATGAACTTGATCCACCCCGGCGAACAGCTGGTGATCATGGGAAGCGTCCCCCCCTTCTGGATGCGTTCGATCAGTTCATAGCCCTCTTCCATGATCGTAAGGTCGGCACTGAACTGCGTGTCAAAGACACGGTCGAAGCCCATGGTTCGGAGCGCACTGACCATTTTACCTGTCACCAGAGCACCTTCCTCCATACCCATCGCTTCACCCAGCCCTACCCTGATGGCAGGAGCTGTTTGCACCAGCACAACCAGATTGGGATCTGCAAGGGCGTCGAAGACCTCCTGCTCACTGCTTTTCTCGGTGATGGCAGCGGTAGGGCAAACCAAGGAGCACTGGCCACAATTGGTGCACACCGAGTTGCCCAACCCCAACTCGGCGAATGTGGCTACCTGGGTGGAGAGTCCTCGCCTGGTCATCTGGATTGCACTGACGCTCTGCATGGACCTGCACACCTCCACACAGCGGTTGCAGAGTATGCACGCATTGGGGTTGCGCACCAGACTCAGGCTCGTCAGGTCCAGAGCAAGAGGCTTTTTCCTGGTTTTCACGAAACGCTGGTCCCTGATACCCATCTGCTGGGCAAGTTCCTGCAGCTCACAGTTGAGGTTTCGCTCACAGGTGGTGCAGGTCATCTCATGGTTTGCAAGCAGCAGCTCCACGTTTGTTTTTCGGGCAGCGAGGACTCGCTGGGTATGGGTGTGGATGACCATGTTGTTCTGCACCGACTGCATACAAGACCGCACCAAGCGCTTCGCTCCCTCCACCTCAACCACACAGACCCCACAAGACCCGTACGAGGAGATGTCCTTGAGATAGCAGAGGGAAGGGAGGTGGATGCCCACCAGATTGCAAGCGTCGATGATCTTCGTTCCCTGTGCAACATCGAGCTCATTGCCGTCAATTGTTACGTGCACTTGGTTGCTGTCCATTGAGTACCTCCTCTAGGTGAATGTCACAGCGCAGGCAACGACCTGCCTCCATCCTCGCCTGGCGGCCAGTGTAGCCCTTGTTCACTTCGGCAAATGAGTGCTTTCGTTGTGACAACTCAAGCCGCTCGGACTGGATTGCCTTGCCCTCATGCAGGGTCTTTGCCACACTCTTGTCGTAGGTGAAGGTTGAGAAGAGTGATGAGAAGCGCTCTTCTCCTGTCAGGCAACGATCGATGATTTTGGCAACCTCCTTGCCATGACCCATCGCCTCGGCTGCAGTGGAGGGGCCGGTGATGACATCCCCGATCGCCCAGACGTTGGGCTTCGAGGTCAGGTAGGAGTGCCTTTCCACGGCTAGCTGGCCACCTGTGGTGACTGAGAGGGCTTCGCTTTCCAAAAGTTTGGCATCGACACGCTCGCCCACTGCAATGACCACCGTATCGCAAGCAAGATCCTCATAGCACTCTTTTCCCTTTCGCTTGCGTCTTCCGCTGAGATCGTACTCACCGCAGAGCAGGTGCTCACAGCGCAGGGCAACAACGTTTTGCATGGCATCACGAATAATTTCCGTGGGAGCCACATTAAATCGGAAGGCAAGGCCTTCGGCCTGCGCTTCCTCAATCTCACTGCGGTTGGCAGGCATTTCATCAACTTCCCTCCGGTAGGCGATGACCACCTCCTTATCCAATCTCCACAGTGAGCGGGCCACATCGATGGCAACATTGCCTCCACCGATGATGACGACCCTCTTGCCTACCTGCTCCGGCTCTTTCACCGCAAGGTTCTTGAGCACATCGGTTCCCTGCACCACCCCTCTCCCTTCCGAACCGGGGAGCTTTAGATTCGCATGGTGATAGGAGCCGAGGGCGAGGATGACACCATCCGACTTGCTTCTGAGCTCATCGAGGCTTATATCGGTGCCGAGCTTTGTGGAAAAGACAAACTTGACGCCAAGCAAGCCGAACACCTCCAACTCCTTGGCAAGGATGTCCTTGGGAAGGCGGTAGTCGGGAATGCCGTAGCGGAGCACTCCCCCTGCCTCCTTCTCCTGCTCATAGATGGTGACCGAATGGCCGAGACGAGAGAGGTAGAAAGCGGCACTGAGCCCAGCCGGTCCGCTTCCAACGATACTGATTTTCTTGTTTGTAGGCTTTTGCATCCGACGCAGGATATCCTGGTACACATCCTGCTCCTGCCCCATCTTGTACAGGGTATCGGCAAGGTAGCGGTGCAGCTCTCCTTGGTGGACGGGATTGTCCAGGCTCTCCCTGCGGCAACGCATCTGGCAGTGGAAGTGACAGATTCTTCCCAGAGTCCCAGGCAGCGGGTTGTCCTCCAAGGTGGATGTGAAGGCCTCAACCAAGCGATTCTCTCTCAGAAGCGCTATGTAGGTGGGGATGCGCATGCTAAGCGGGCAGGAGTTCGAACAGAGTTCGCTGACCATTGCCTCACACGTGCCTGCTTCGCAGTGCTTCTGCTGGATATGCTCTTCATACTCTTTCTGAAAGTATTGCAAGGTGGTTGCAACCGGATTCATGGCCGATTGTCCCAGTCCACAGAGGGAAGTGTCACTGATGTGCGTGCAGAGTTCTGAGAGAAGCTTGAGATCCTCCATCTTCCCCTCATGTGTGGTGATGCGGTTGAGAATTGCCAGGGCTTGGGAAAGTCCTTCCCTGCAAGGGGTGCACTTCCCGCACGACTCCTTGGTGGTGAACTCGAGAAAGTAGCGGGCAGAGTCTACCATGCAGTTGTCGTTGTCCATGACCACCATGCCGCCTGAGCCCATGATGGCTCCCAACTTGGTGAGATTCTCATAGTCGATGGGGGTGTCGAAGAGTGAGGCGGGGATGCATCCGCCGCTGGGTCCTCCGCTCTGTACGGCCTTGATGCGCTTGGTGCTCTGCACGGAGCCTCCACCAGCCTCATAGATGAGGGTGGTCAGCTTCTCGCCCAACGCAAGCTCCACCAAACCGGTGTGTCTGACTTTTCCCACCAAGGAGAAAACCTTCGTTCCGGGGCTCTTGGGGGTACCGATCTTCTGGAACCAGTTGCTTCCCATGCCGAGGAGCAGCGGGATATTGCACCAGGTTTCCAGGTTGTTGATGGTGGTGGGGCAACCCAGGTATCCTCTTTGCGAAGGGAAGGGAGGTTTGGCCGTACTGCGCCCTGCCCTGCCTTCCAAGGAGGCGATGAGTGCAGTCTCTTCCCCGCACACAAAGGCCCCCGCCCCTTCCACTACCGACAGTTCGAAGCATAGATGACTGCCCAGGATGTGCTTGCCCAAAAGATGGTGTTCGTAGGCTTGGGCGATGGCCCGTTTGAGCCTTTGCACCGCCAATGGATATTCAGCCCTCACATAGATGATGCCCTCCTTGGCACCTGTTGCATAGGCACCGATGAGCATTCCCTCGATGACCATATGAGGATCGCTCTCCATCTCATTGCGATTCATGTAGGCCCCGGGGTCGCCTTCATCAGCATTGCAGATGACAAACTTGCGATCAGCCTGTTCCTTGGCCATCAGCTCCCACTTCAGGCCGGTGGGAAAACCAGCCCCACCGCGCCCCCGCAGATGGGAGTCCTTGACAACCGCAAGCACTTCCTCGCGGCTCAGAGCACCAAGCACTGAGGCGAATGAGCGATAGCCGCCCACCGCGACATACTCTTCGATGCTGTCCGGGTTGATCAGGCCTGCATCGCGCAGCACCAGCTTTGTCTGGGAGTGGAAGAAGGGAAGCTCGTTCCACTCCTTCAGCTCGGCAAGCCCCTCTCCGTAGGAGTGGGAGCTCAGATGATGGTCCCATGCAGAAATCTTGCACAAGACGTGCTCACGCCAGAAGCGGCCCTCATGCAGATTGTCAGCAAGCAAGGGAACATCAGAGGGTTCAACCCTGCTGTATACCACCATTGGGTGGGAAGGCAGGTAGAGCATGACCAACGGTTCTTCACTGCAAAAGCCGAAACACCCCACAGAGCGCAAGAGAATGGGGAGGTTGTGTTCTGTGATATAGGACGAAAAGGCTTGGTAGACGAGGTCGGCACCGCCTCCGATGCCGCAGGTCCCCATGCCCACCGATATCATCGGTCTGTTCGGATAGAGGCTCTGCTCTCCCTCATGCTTCAAAGGTGCAAGTTTTTCGATCATACCACCGCCTCCTTCTTTCCTGCCAATGCATCGATGAGCATAAGCAGCTGCTTCTCGGTGATGCGGGAGTGAATCACCCCGTCAACACTGACCACCGGGGCAAGCGCACACTGGCCGAAACAGGCGACCGTGTGCACCGTGAAGCGGCAATCCGCCGTGGTGGCCGAGCCATCATCCTCCAAGCTGATACCAAGGTAGGCGAGCACTTTTTCCAGCAAAGGCTTGGACCCACGGGTATGACAGGCCGTTCCCCTGCAGACGGTGATGACATGCTCTCCTTGGGGCTTGAGATTGAAGAAGGCGTAGAAAGTGGCTACCGAATAGACATCAGCAAGCGGAAGGGTCAAACTTCTGGCAACGAGTGCCAATTCATCCTTGCTGAGGTAGTTGTGCTCACTGGTGCGCTGCACTTCCTCCAAAATGGAGAGCAACGCTCCGTGTTCATGCCGATGCTGGGCAACAATGTGCTCGATGGCAACAAGCCGATCATGCATGAGGACCTCCTTGGAAAAAAACGACAATGCACGAACCAATCCGTACTATGTGCATAAACTACCGTCCTGACGGTAGATAGTATTCCTGAAGATCTGGTTGCCATACTATTCCAGCATTTTGCATAAAGCAAGGTAGATACCTGCAGGCCAAAGAGTAATTCAAGCAAATTGCCTATTTGAATACAAAGTTATTGTGACGTTTAGTATATTATTCTTCTTTTTTCACGCCATTTATGGAAACATTTGACCAAACCATGCTTCTAGAACGATCGGACTGCACGTACCGACTGTTGGGCATTCTTATAGTACTGCGAGGCTTTCAGTGTTGCAGAAGCCACCTGCCAGGCGGATGTGGCGGAAATCTCCGAGGAACTCCAGTACCGGTCGGCAGAGAGTCCGGCGGTTTTCCTGAATTGCAGCAACATCATCAGCTCATCGCGGGAAGGCAGGAACCAGTCATCATAGATGTGCGTGCCGTGGGTGATCGTCTTTGCCTGGCAGGCAAACAGGGCACAGTCGATCGGCATCTCATTGTGTCCGAGTTTCTGGCAGTTGGTCTCTCCCTGCCCGAGCTGTACAGCGCACATATCCTGATAGTACCCGTATTGGCCCCAACGATACGTTCCCACTTCATCCTCAGGTGCCGCTTCGAGATATCTCCAGCCGTCGGCAAAGTAGCCTTTGTCATAGAAGATGAATCCCCCTGCAGGCCCGATGTCGCCTACTTTCCAGGTTTGGGAATCTGCGTTGTTGAGGGCAAAGACAACCTCCTGCATCTCTTCCTCTCTGCTCGGCTCTATCACCGGGCTTGCGCGCAAAACATCCTTGTCTGCCTCCAGATACCTGAAAGCCGGATAGGATGGCTGCATCCCGAGTTTGGAAGCAACCGCCTCCAGCGTTGTGCCCTCCCCAACTTTGAACGGTCCGGTATAGGGGTAGGACTCCCCGTTGAGGGTGTAGGTGATCACCGCAGAGCCGGTTGCCGTATCAAGAGAGACTTCATAGGCATCTGATGAGATCCTCTTGGCAGCAATGGTGGGTTTCTGGGCTCTGATGCGAATCACATAGGTGAGCGGCTCATCAGCCGCTTCGCCGGCAATCTGGACGATCGTATCGCGTTCTATGGTCAGGTTCTTGTCCATCAGGACAGCTTCCCTTCCATTCAGGCTCACCAGCTTGGGATTCTCTACAGTGAATGAAAGATTTACCGGCTGGTCGAAGACAGCTCCGTCCAAGGTCAGGATCGGCGTATCCCCGCCCTTCGAAGCCGGTTGGGCCAAAGAAGGAATCTGCGCCTGGACCGTTTGGCTTGTGTTCTTCAGGGTTTTGGGGACTGAAGGGATCTTCACCGCTGCCTTTGCGGCTTCAAAAGGAAAAGGCCCCACTACAGCATGTGCTGTGACAAGGCGCTTTGCCCGTACGGCAACCGGAATGACTGAGGAGGAGAAACAGTGCAGAGCCTTCTCATCCAGAGCCTGTACGGTAAGGATCCATGTTCCTGCCTCAACATCCTTGAGCAGGAGCTTTCCCTCTGAGAGCGGCACGTCCCGGACAAAACTCGCCCCACCCTCTTCGTTTCCTGTAATGCGAAGAAGGGATACCTGGGGTTGCGCTCCAGATCCCTGCTCAACCGACCAGGTAAGTTCGAGTGTGCCAACCTGTCTGGGTCCGACAAAGGGAAGAACCAGGAGGAATGCAACAATGATGAGCAGTTCCACATTGATGAAAAGAATGGTTTTCAGGTCACGGTTGCTCATCGGTGGAGTCCTCCCAAGGTAAGGCTGTGCGGTGATTTTGCATAGGCGGTGGTATGTGTCATCTCCTGGTTCCTTCCCTATATCTCAATGATGATTGAGCCATTGATGATGAATGTCTTGGTAATGACAGCCGAGTCATCACAGCTATCCTTGATGGCAATGGCTTTGATGGTGGTGGTTTCATCCACGGTGATGGCTCCTGAATACAAGGCACTCGATGCGTTTGGATCAGAGGGCACCGCATCCCCGACTGCACTCGTGTAATGGATGGCAGCTCCTTCGGTTTGGCAGCTGATCGTCACCGACTGGGCTGAGTTGAAACCGCTTGCAACCGGTTCGGGCGAGAATACCGGGTTGGCAACCGTAGTACGCAAGGTATAGCTCTCGCTTGCCGTCAGACTGTCGAGCATCCCCGGCTTGACGGCGATTGCCTTCACCACGGTGCTATCGGTCAGTAGGATCGGCACTGTATAGGTGGGACTCGATGCACTGGGTTCAGAACCATCCAGGGTATAGTGAATCACACTATCGGAGGTGGCAGCGGTGATCTGAACTTCCACCGATACGGCAAACACCGACCCATCGGGGGTGATGACGGGAGTGGCAGTTCTGGCTTGTTTTGTGTAGGTGGCTTGGGCTACCGAAGAAGCTTCCCACCCACTCTTGATGGCGATTGCCTTGATGGTGGTGGTATCATTTAGTGTCAGCGGAGCGGTATAGAGGTCGCTCGAGGAAGTCGGAGCAGTTCCATCGAGAGTGTAGTGGATCGAAGCACCTTCGGTGGTGCAGGCCAGGCTTACCGTCACCTGACTTGTGAAGGTGCTCTGCGAGGCTGAGAACGTGGGAGCATCTACCTGTGAAGGGGCAAGGGTATAGGAAGCTTGGACGGGCAATGAGGAACTCATGCCCTCCTTCACTGCGATGGCTTTGACCGTGGCGCTGGCTCCCAGCAAGAATGGTGCGGTATACCGGGGACTCGAAGTGGTTGGTGCAGAGCCATCGATGGTGTAGTGGATCGAGGCAGCAGGGGTTGCACAGCTGAGCGAGATGGGTTGGGTTGTGGATATCGTCCCGGGAGCAGGAGCGAACATCACACTGGAAACCTGATTCCCTGCACTAGGCAAGGAGAGATTGATCGTCACCGCATCAACAGAGCCAGGGCGAACATCCACCCTGCTGCTGCCTTGCAAGACAATTCCGCCCAAGCCATCCTGTATGGAGAATTGCAGCGTCCAGTTGCCGACAGGAAGACGATTCACCTGCCAGGGCAGGGAGGTGTGTGTCATTTGCACCGAGTATCCCAACGGACCGGAGCCTATGAGCTCGAATGCAGGCTCCCCAGTGAGCACTTGCTCAAGCAGGGCACACGTCTCGTCGCAAGAGCCGACTACCTCGAGATCCACTCCACCAACAAGATAGTCCGGCATTCCCGGCTGACTGCAACTTGCAGACAAGAAGACGAGAACAAGGATCATGAGGAGAACCATGCCGATCCGGCTCATCATGTGCTTACTCCTCCGTTCATTTCCGGCTCTTGTACGCTCGGCATTCTTCGTATCATCATGCGCCCTCATCCTTCCACCGGTATGGTGAAGTATTTCGTATAGGTGAATGTATTGAGGCTCAGGTTCCCTTTCTGGACCTTTGCCATGATGCGAAACCGGGTTCCCGGTTCGAGTCCTTCCAACGTGATGTGATAGTCGTTCTCACCCTCTTGCAGAATTCCGTTCACATACCAGCTGTAGTGGTTCTCATCCAGACCTGTCTCTTCCAGGATCACCACCGCATAGGTCTCGTGGTCAGTGGTGATGATATCCATCTCGCCAATCTGCGGTGGGGTGGTGATGGCAAAATTGCTTGCGGTGTAGACCCCGGTTGAAATCGCTGAATCCGCATACCCGTCAAGGGCTGCGACTGCCTTGACCGTAGTCGTCCGGCTTAGGGAAATGGGTGCTGTGTAGAGGGTGCTGGACGTGGTGGGATCGGTGCCATCGGTTGTGTAATAGATGGGGACCTCACGAGGAAACGCACTGATGGATATCTGAACCGGGGTATCGGATGCAAAGGATGCACTTTGCACCATGTGCGAGATGGTGGCGGAGGGAAAGGGGAGAGGAAGCGTCCCCTCCGAATGTCTTTGGCTGAAAATCCGTATGGTGTCCAGATTGGGAAACCGGATTCGGGTCCCCGAGCGATTGACCAGCAGTATATCCAAGTCATACGTACCGACCTCCACTACCCCGTCAGAGGCACACCTGCCGGTATAGACGCCTTCTGAAACAGAAAAGGGACTGTCATCGGTGACTGTGTAGCGTGTTTGGCCTTCCTGGGTGAGAAAACAGGAGAGTGCGGAAATGGATGGCGCTGCAGCACTCCATGAAAGAGAGACGGCGCAAGTGCCAAACCCTTCGGTAAGATAGGAGAGACTGAAGAGAGCACGCGAGGTTTGGCCGGAGGCGATGCGAACCGACTGGCTGGCTTCCCTGGTGACCACCGCATTGCCATCATCTGAACTCAGACCACACACGGTAATCTCCCAAGTGCCGGGAAGCAGACCATGTATGACAATGGGGCTTCCCATCCGTCTGACCTGTGGCGCAAGGGATGCATTGCCTGCACCACTCTGTCTGCAGTGAATCCGCAGGTGGGTGACTGTGATATCCTCATCGGATGGCTGGATGGTCCTCACGGAAGAACAGTCAATGAGAAGGGAACCGACCAAGGGCTCATACGAGGCCTGGCACGAGATACATAAAATGGAAAGCAGGCAAAGAAGCGCACAAAAGTGTAGTGTGATGCTCCTTACGTTCCTATTCCGCATTGCACGCTCCCAATCAGGATTTTGCTTGTGTCCAAAGCTCTGTGTGTAGAAAAGTACCTGATTGGAAACAGGATACGCTTTGCATTTCACCACACCGCACACCAAACGATTGTTACACACCTTCAGCGAGAAATATATGTACAATTTGTTTTGTTTGTCTATTTTTTCTCAATAAATGTACTACAAAGTTTCATATTTTCCTTGAAATTTCGCATTGAGCAACTATACTGACCCAAGCATCAAAGAGTTTGAGGTATCTCATGACGAAGCGGTTTCTTACGTTCTCAGTCCTATGCATGTGCTCATGTGCCCTGTTGTTCTCTGCACGCATTCAGCCATTGGTTTCCCTTTCGGCCCACTATTCGAATGCAGAGACATCCATCACCGGTTTTGTTGATGAGCCGACAGCGGTATCCCATTTCAGGCAGTCTGCAGGCCAAGACCCCTTGGTATGCCTTGGATTCCAACTTACCTCAGTGAACCTCGATGTCGTCGGCGCGATCAATTTCCACCAGAAGCTCTCCATTCTCCCCGATGCACAAGGCTTTCTCTGGTTCCAAAGCCAGGCAAGCCTGGCCATGGATACGAATTCTCCCCATCTAGGATATGCTGAATTCCGCTACAAGGGCTTCTTGGCCTCGCTGGGAAGAAGAAATCTGAAATGGGGGCCGGCCCGGTATGACCTTGGGCTCTCCTCCGAAGTGCCGTTCTATGACGGCTTGTGGATGCAATACCGCTTTGACCAAGCGTACGGGGCTTGGTGGTACCAACTACTGGCAACAGATTTCGGCAGCATCCATCAGTCTGATGCCTTCCCGCTCTCCAAGCAGCTCTATGCACACCGCGTGGGATTCGAAAACCAAAAGGTCCGCGCCATTTTGGGCGAGCTTTCCATGAATTGGGGACCGAACTCACTGATGGGACTGGTTCCCTTCGGCGTATGGCCTTCCGGCTTGCATGACACGGCCAACATCCTGATCGAGGCTACGGGCGAAATACTGCTTGGCCCGTCCCGCCTCTATGGCTCGGTGATCGTCAATGACCGCACACTCTTTGGAATCGGCCAAAGCGAAAAGCTAGCCTTGGGGGGAATGCTTGGCATCGACTGGCATATTTTCAGTGGGGCCGCATTTCAGAAACAACAGTCCTTCACCCTGGCGGAGAATACGTTCAGAACCCTTGAAGGAGGATTATCCCTTGGCCTTGAATGCTATTACACCTCAAACTACCTGTACACCGGCAAGGTGCATGAGGCTACGTACACTGCCTTGCTGAAACAGTTTGCCTATGGTGGTGCCTTGTACGGGGACAGCCTTGCCTACTACTTCGGCTTTCCCTACGGTCCGGGCTCGTTGCTTGTCCAGGCGTTGCTCGACTACAACATGGAGAAACTCCACCTCAGTGCCCTCCTGGGAGTACTGGCAAAGACAGGTGCCTCGGCAGCTACCTTGCAAGCAAACATGGACATGGACGAAAACTCCTTGACTGGCTCTTCGTATCATCTGCTTGCCACGTTGCACGCCGAATACCGGGTGAATGAGGCCCTTCAGCTCATGGCCCATCTGAAACATGACTGGAATATGCATTCAAATGCAGATCAGTTGGAGTTTGGAGTGGGAGCACGGCTCTGTTGGCTTGGTATTCCCTAGCCTTAAGGTAGGTATTTGTATTGTTTATTTGCCTAATATATATACATTTTAAACATATTGTCTGTATATTTGCCGAAAAACATATGACATACTTTTTTCTGTATTTGTAGGGGTGACATCAGCGTCAGAACGCAGAAGAACTCTTAATCATGCACACAGGAAGGTTCGGTTCAGATGCAGAAAACACAACCTACTCAGTCCTTGACGCGCTTGGTTCTTATTGCTCTGATAAGCCTTATTTTTCTGCTCTCTTGCTCAGACATGGAACAAAGATGTGGCTCCTTGTCCCTGGTATCAGACCTAGCTGGGGCAAAATCCATTCTTCCGGACAGTGCAAGCATAGCGATCAACGTGATACAGGTATCCGGTACAGGCCCATTGGGAGTCGTATTGGAATCACAGAATTTCCTGCTCGGCGGAAGGATTGCCATTGATGGCCTCACCCCTGGAACCTGGACCATACAGATAACCGGGTACAATGGGACGGTGGAGAATCTTGGTACCCAACTTACAAGACCCGCTTCGCAAACAGTGACCATCGCTTCGGGAAGAACCACCACAGCTTCGTTCAGCCTGCAATTTTTGACAGAAGGCAATGGAAGTGGCTCCGTACAGCTGAGCTGGCCGTCGACAAACAGCTCCATCACATCGGTGACAGGAGTATTGGGAGACCCAACCGCTCCCGCGGCAACAGCACATGCAGATGCAGTTTCGGGGTCGGCTACCCTGCTCTTCCCTTCCCCTGTGCCTGTTGGCAGTTATCCGCTTGATGTGGCACTTACCAACGCTTCGGGGACCACCATCTCCCTTCCCATGATCGAAACGGTGAACATCTACAGCAACCTTGTCTCATCCGGATCCATCTCCCTGGTGCAGATGGATGTTCCTCTCGCAGCAAAGCCGGTCATCGGATCTGAACGGGCAACCGAAGCGGACCCCCTGACTATAACGATCACCAGTACCACAACAGGGGCATCCATACGGTATCTTATTCTTTCTTCAGAACCTACCGAACCCTTTGACTGGGCTGCAAGCACAGCGTATGCAGGACCATTCACCGTTGCCAGCAGCGAAACGAGGCGATATCTGATAGCAGCTGCTTGCAAGGGTGGGTATCAGGACTCCCTTGCTGAAACGTTTGTGGTTGATGCCGAAGATGAAGGTTCGGGGACCATTGAGATCATCCAACCTCCTCTCATTTCCAATGTAATCATAAGCAGGACGAACAGCTCGGCCCTCCGCCCATCGTTTGCGGCAACCTACAGCATCCAAGGCAACCTTTCCGTCGATTCATTCACCTGGTATATCGACGGGATTGCACAACCAGATGGGGATGGGGATGAGGATGGCAACACCTTCACCTACGATGGGACGCTTTCGCTGGGCCAGCATCAGGTCATGGTGGTGTTCTCCTATCATGATGGACCGGATTCGGTGCGTACAGCCAGCGGCACACTGCGATTTGCAGTCGATGGGGTTGTGGCAACTCCCACACTTACAACCCAGAATTTTATTGGAGGCAAGCGGGTATCACTTGCCTGCGCAACAGAGGATGCATCCATACGCTATACGCTTGATGGGAGTGCACCAAATGCAACAAGCACACTGTATTCAGTGCCCTTCCCCATTACCGAAACCACCCAAGTCAAGGCCATTGCGCTCAGGGAAGGTGCAGTTGATTCACCGATCTTCACCAGTGAAAGCCTGGTGGTGGAACGGGTGACGACACCTACCTTTGTTGAGGATGAAACATCCCATACCGTACAGATAAGCTGCCCGGAGGCAGAGACAATTTACTACACCCTCGACGGGTCCACACCTACCGCTGCAAGCGCGGTGTACACTACCGCCCTCTCCTTTGCGCAGACAACCCCCATCAAGGCAATCGGCATGGCGATGGGGAAAGCCACTTCACTGCTTGGCAGCACCACCTGTACCGTCTCCTATTCGGTAGGGGATACAGGTCCTGCCGGCGGCCTTGTCTTCTGGGTCAATCCTGCTGCCGCTGTGGATGGCTGGACGTACTTGGAAGCCGCTCCGACAGAAACGGAAAGCTATGCCTGGGCGCTAGCGGACTCCTTACCGGTGGTGGTGGGTGACACGCACACCGAAGTGGGGACAGGAGATGCCAATACCCTGTCCATCACACACGATGCAACCGAAGGTGCGGCACATCTGTGCTTGGACAAAGAATTTGGCGGATATGAGGATTGGTTCCTTCCTTCACGGGATGAATTGTTGGCTATGACCGATCTGACTGAGGGTGTGTATTGGTCCTCATCAGAGGCCAATTCTACTGCAGCGTATGCTGTGGATTTCTCTGATAGCCCCGTATCTACAATCGCTGTAAAAACACAGGCACACAAAGTTCGTGCTGTACGAACTTTCCTATAACGAGTCTGCTTCTAAGTGAGGAGTATTTGCATATGAAACGTACATCCAGAATGAGTGCTGTTGTACTTGGGTTGCTGTTGCTTTCTTTGACAGTGAGTCTGATTTCTTGCAATGAAACGCCCATCACCGGAGCATTGAGCATTGATTTCGGATCGAACAAGTCCAGATCCATCACACCAGACAATCTTAGGGTGACGTGGGTACAGATCAGCGGCAGCCTGAACACCGATCCTACCGTTGTGATCGGCCCTCAGAACTTCCAATTGGGCGAAGCGATTGTCATCAATGGCCTGAAGATCGGAACCTGGACAATCAACGTGGTTGGCTATGGCGTCGATCCTTCAACACCAGGAGCGGTGGCACTTACCCCCGCTGCAACGGATGCCGATGTCCAGATCCGCTCTGGACGGACCACTTCCGCAACCTTTGCACTCCACTATCTGACCGAAGGAACAGGGCGAGCGGAATTGAGCGTACGCTGGACAGGTGTTCGTCCTGTGAAGCTTCAGGCAAGGCTCAGCAATGGATTTGAGCACCCGGGAAGTTATTTCGGCAATCAAGAGGGAATTCTCTTTTTTGAGGATCTTGCGGTCGGAGACTATGGTCTTGATGTCTTCATGAGAAACCCATCGGGGACCTTCCAGGCCAATCCTTTTCTCATGATCGATACGATCAATGTGTACAACGGGTTGACTTCGGTGGGAACTGTTGACTTGAGAAGTATGCCTTCACCCCCCTACATGGATCGACCCGTTGTCACCGCTTCTGATGAAGCCACCCATGAGGATCCACTGCAATCGTACCGCACGATCACCATCACCCCTCCTGTTGAGGGTGCTCTCATCTATTACACCATGAACAGATCATATCCTGGATTTGAGGGAGATTTTTCGCCCAACAGCTCCACACACCGCTACACAGAACCCTTTGAGATCACCACGATCGGGGAAACGGTGATAGTGGCAATAGCTTGCAAGGATGGCTATATCGATTCATATCCAACATCCGAATATGTGTTTACCATCACCGGCGAAGGCCCGGGAGGGGTCATCATCACTGAACCTGCTCTGGTAAGCAATCCAGCCATCACCCAAGCCGACACCTCGCTTGCAAATTTTGTGGTGACCTATGAAGAAGCCGGCGATCCGACAGTCACCGCCACGTGGTATCTGGACGGCAGTGCAACTGCTGCGGTGGATACCGATGGGGATGACAATCAATTTACCTTCACCCCGGAACTGACCACCACCGGCAGCCACCAGGTCACGGTGAGTCTTGCTTATCTGGACGGTACCACACCCAAGACCGTCACCGCCATGAAGCTCTTCACTGCCAATTAGGTAGCGATGCCGGAGTTGATCACAACCGATGTGGTGGGAGGTAAACGGGTTACCATCAGCAGTGGAACCAGTGATGCACGCATCTATTGTACTGTTGACGAAACCACTCCCTCAATCTCCAGTACTCGATACATGGTACCCTTGGAATTCCTCCAACCTGCGACGACCACGGTCAAAGCCTTGGCAACAAAGAAGGGAATGGTAAGCTCTGCTGTTGCAGAGACAGCAGTCACCGTTGTGCAAGGTCCTACTCCGACCTTCAGTTCGGAGGGTGGCAGCTATGTTGATGCTGTTGGTATTCTCATCAGCAGCACCGCTAGTGGTGCAACCTTCTACTACACGACAGATGGAAATCCCCCAACGACAAGCAGCAACGAATACAGTGCATATGTACCGATTACTGATTCGACTACATCGACCGTGTTGCAGGCAATGGCAACGTACCTGGGTATGACAAACAGTGAAGTGATGAGTGCAACCTACACCATCACCTCGCTTTATCCTGTGGGAAGCACAGGACCTGCTGGCGGCGTGATATTCCATGTGAATGCCGATCCATCCATCACCGATTGGAAGTACCTCGAAGCCGCAGCGGCAGATGAGGCTACAATGTTAAAATTCGTTGGAAACAACGGAACATATAATATCGGCGAGGGTGCCCGAGGAACCGCAATCGGAACAGGAAAGACAAATACCCGTACCATAGTCGATGTGATGGCATCAGTAGAGGGTTACATAGCGGCAGGTGCTGCCGATGTATGTGACACTAAGAGCGTGTTCTTCGGGTCCATCACCTATGATGATTGGTTCCTTCCAAGCCGTGATGAATTACTCTCGATGTATCAGCAGAGGGAAGCCATCGGCGGCTTTGTAACGACTGGAGATACCGCAATACATGGATACTTCTCCTCCACTGAGGAGTCTCAGAATTTTGCTACTGGAGTTGTATTCAGCACGGGAAAAGCATGGACAAGGGATAAAAGTGGGGAGTGTCATGTGCGCGCCATTCGTTCGTTCCTCTAGGAGAGACAGGAAGAGCCCCCTTTGACGGGAGCTCTTCCTTTGCATATGCTCAAGTGAGGAGGCAATGATGAAAAGTTATCGCAAGGAACTGCTTTTCCATCTTCCAACCAGAAGAGGTTTGGTGAACATCACGGGTATGGTTGCCCAGGCAATCGCGGAGAGCGGAGTACAGGAGGGCCTGGTACTGGTCAACGCGATGAACATCACCGCCAGCGTCTTCATCAACGATGATGAAAGCGGTCTGCATCAGGACTATGAGCGCTGGCTTGAGAAACTGGCTCCGGAAAAGCCCTACTCCCAGTACCAGCACAACGGGTATGAGGACAATGCTGATGCACACCTCAAGCGCACCATCATGGGCCGCGAGAGCGTGGTAGCCATCACCGGGGGAAAGCTGGACTTCGGCACTTGGGAGCAGATCTTCTACTTTGAGTTTGATGGGCAGAGAGAGAAACGGGCCTTGATCAAGATTATTGGGGAGTAATCACTCTTTCTTTCCATCAGAAACATCCTTCTTTTTACCATA
>Ga0334884_1000264_pt1 | contig 99372 bp, 93 predicted proteins | sample GraSluR1_MG_7_FD_207215 | JGI IMG/M metagenome (GOLD analysis project Ga0334884, IMG submission 207215) | Sludge microbial communities from methane-producing bioreactor in Wageningen University, Netherlands - Granular Sludge_12_05 R1 | ecosystem: Engineered > Bioreactor > Anaerobic >... | reverse complement strand
CATATACTGCGGGACGTTTCCCGATGGCCCAGGTTCTTGAATACCCATTCCTTTTTAACTCTGCTTTACAGGCAAACTTAACTGCGGCTGCAATTACCCCAATGTTAAGAGAACATGAATTTACAGACACAATGTTGCTTTGGTTCGGGGGTTCTGATCTCGGCCACCTGTTAATGAAGGGAAACGCAGATGAATTGCATGAACTGAGAGGCTTGCAGCTAAGGTCTCCAGGCCCAATTTACAATGACGTAATAGAAGAAATTGGAGCGGTTGCTGTTACTCTGCCGGTTAGTGATTTATACGACTCCATGGATCGCGGAATCGTAACCGGTTCGTTCATGGCTCCCTCAGCTTTAATCTCCTTCCGTTTGATTGAAGTAACAGACACTATAATTGAGCTTGACATGTATACTACCCCGTTTATATTCTTCATGAACCTTGATCGTTGGAACAACATCGCACCACAGGATCAAGAGGCAATTATGGCATTGCTTGATGAGTTCCCTGAAAAAATCGGGAAACAATATGATGAAGAGATAGAACATGCAATGGATCTTGCAGTAGAAGAAGGTTTGAATATTGTCAGGTTCTCCGATGATGATATGGCAGCTTTCCACGAAGCCGTGGACCCTCTTATTCAGGGATGGGTTCAGGAGTTGGAGGATGCCGGGAAGCCTGGTCAGGAACTATATGATCTGGTGCTTCAGTATGCTGAGCAGTACCGGTAGCCAGTAAAATATGTGCTCCGGCCTTTAGCTAAATTTAAAGCTGAAGGCCGGAGCTATTATAGAGGTGGTCTGAATGAATTTAATAAAACGTGTTATAGGCAATATCACCGAAGCCGCTGCATGGATTGCGATACTTGCTATTTTTATTATGCTTTTTCTAACAGTCGGCGATGTGGTTGGAAGATATTTTTTTAACCGGCCGATCTCCGGAACCTTTGAACTGACGCGGCTCCTTTTTGCAATTTCTGTTTTTTTTGCTTTTGCGGTTGCCCAGTTTAAAAAGGAAAACCTGTTTATAACTATTCTTTACTCAAAGTTCAAAATTAGAATTCAGGGGATCCTGGATTTATTCAGTGTAATAATTGGAGTCGGGATGTTTTCATTAGCGTTTTGGCATACATTGCAATATGCACAAAGAATTCAATCTGTCGGTCAATTCACAAGCGTTTTACGTTGGCCAATTCATCCATGGATTTATCTAGCTGCCATTGGGATGCTGGTGCTGGTAATTGCTTTAATGTGGGATTTTGTTGAATCAATAAAAAAATTAAGGGGAGAAGAAGTTGATGAGTCCTGAGCTAATCGGTTTACTAGGTGTAATATTATTATTTGTTTTAATTTTGCTCAGGGTACCAATCGGTTTCGCTATGCTTCTGGTTGGTGTAGTGGGGTATGGTGCAATCATTAGCCCTTCTGCAGCCCTGGCAAAACTTGGCACTGATCTTTTTAACAATGCTCATAGTTATAGTTTGAGTGTTATTCCCATGTTTACTTTAATGGGCATGTTTATCGGTTCCTCTGGAATGGGAAGAGATATTTTTCTTGCCTTTGACAAATGGTTAGGCCATATAAAAGGTGGACTGGCAATTGCTGCAATTGTCACCTGTGCTGTTTTTGCAGCTGTTTCCGGCTCTGTTATAGCTACCACTGCAACAATCGCGGCAATTGCCGTTCCGGAAATGCGTCGCTTGAATTATAAGGATAGCCTGGCTGCAGGAAGTGTGGCTTCCGGTAGCACTCTGGGCATTTTGATCCCACCAAGTTCAGTATTAATTATTTATGGGGTTTTGACAGAAGAATCAATTGGTCAGCTTCTAATCGCTGGAGTTATACCAGGCATAATAACTGCAGCCTTGTTAGCCATTACTGCTTATATTATGGTATCGATAAAACCTGAATTGGCACCTGGTAAGGAAAAGGCTTCCATACAGGAAAGATTAGGGTCCTTAAAACCAATATGGCCGGTGCCCCTGATCTTTCTGTTTACTATGGGCGGCATCTACCTTGGAGTTTTTACTCCAACCGAAGGTGGCGCTATGGGAGCATTTCTTGCTCTAGTTTTCGCCTTGCTGACCAGGCGGATGCAAATTAAGAATTTTTTCAGTGCTTTCTACGATACTATTAAGGTTACAGGAATGCTAATGGTAATAGTTATTGGAGGAGTTGTATTCGGCAATTTTGTATCTGTCTCTAAAATTCCACTTGTCCTAACCAGCTATATGATTGATATGCCTCCCCTGTTATTGCTGGTTACAATTTTTGCCGCTTATTTTATTTCCGGTTTCTTCATGGATGCCATGGCTACCCTGGTTATTTATACAAGCCTCTTCTACCCGCTAATCATCAATGCCGGATATGACGGCATCTGGTATGGTATTGTGAGCATTCTAATGATATTAATCGGATTCCTAACGCCGCCCGTTGGCGTGGTTAGCGTAGTTACTTCCGGAATAACAAAAATCAAGCTTGAGACTGTATTCAGCGGGGTTATTCCTTTCTGGATTGCTTTAATTGTATCTTCTGCTTTAATTATGGCGTTTCCCCAGATTGCCACTTTCCTGCCCAGTTTTATGTCAAATTAAGGCAAGCTGGGTAAAAATATAGGAGGTTTGGTTGTGTCTAAAGTTAGGACAGCAGACGAAGTAGCAGCTTTAATTAAAGATCAATCGACAATCGGTATCAGCATTATGGGATTAGCCGGCTGGCCGGAAGAGGTCGCCCAGGCAATCGAACAGAGGTTCCTGAATACAGGATCTCCGAAGAATTTGACAATTGTATCCAGTTCTGGTGCAGGTGATAGTCGTGAAAGAGGAATAACCCGCTTTGGTTACAAGGGTTTGGTAAAAAAATGGATTGCCGGGCATATGGGACAAGCACCCAAATTACGCAAATTAGTTGAAGATAATAAAATTGAGGCATATAACCTGCCTCAAGGAGTGGTTGTTCAGCAATGGCGGGAAATAGCCGCTAACCGACCTGGCTTAATAACCAAGGTTGGACTTGGCACATTCATCGATCCGAGGATAGAGGGCGGAAGGATGAATGATTGTAGTAAGGATGAGTTGGTAAAAGTGATTGAGATAGAGGGAGAAGAATATCTCTTCTATAAAACTTACAAGGTTGATGTGGCGATCATAAGGGGCACTGTAGCCGATGAAAACGGCAACCTGACCATGGATAACGAAGGGATTTTTCTTGAAGCCCTTCCGCTTGCTCAGGCAACTAAAAATTGCGGTGGAATAGTGATCGCCCAGGCTGAGCAAATAGCGTTACCAAAATCAATTCATCCCAAGCGGGTAAAAGTACCCGGTATTTTGGTTGATTATGTAGTTAAATGTGAAAACCATGAAAATCATTTTCAGACTGAAGCAGTATACTTTAATCCATCCTTCTCAGGTGATGTTCGGATCCCCCTGTCATCCATACCGCCTCTGCCACTGAATGAACGTAAAATTGTTGCACGTCGTGCTTCAATGGAGTTAACTCCCAATGTTATTGTTAACCTTGGCATAGGAGTTTCTTCTGATGTTGCCGCTGTGGCTGCGGAAGAAGGAGTTTCCGATTTAATGTATTTAACAACAGAATCAGGGACTATTGGGGGTGTACCGGCCAGCCCGCCTGACTTCGGTCACACTTACAATGCCGATGCTATAATCGAGCACCATGCCCAATTTGATTTCTATGATGGTGGGGGTATTGATCTGGCTTATCTGGGTATGGCTCAGATCGATAAAGACGGTAATATAAATGTTACTAAATTCACCGGTAGAGTTGTTGGGAGTGGAGGCTTTATAAATATTAGCCAGAACTCGCGCAAAGTAGTTTTTTGCGGAACTTTTACTGCAGGTGGGCTTGAGGTAGCAGTTAAGGACGGAATGCTTAAGATAGTAAGCGAAGGCCGGGCTAAAAAATTTGTTGACCAGGTTGATCAAATTACCTTTAGCGGTAAATACGCCAGGAAAATAAAACAACCAGTATTTTATGTCACCGAACGGGCAGTATTTTCACTTGAACCGGAAGGATTAACTTTAATTGAAATTGCTCCTGGTATTGATCTGGAAAAAGACATTTTGGCACAGATGAACTTTAAGCCACTCATTGCGGACAACTTGAAAAAAATGCCTCAGGCTATATTTAATCAGGAATGGGGGAAATTGCGGGAGACAGTTATTTAGCAATTTCCGTATTTACACAATAATATCTTTTTTTACAAGGAGGATTTTTTTATGGACAGACCTTTTAAAGTGGGAATTGTCGGTGCTGGTAATATGGGCAGCGGCATAGCCCAAAAAATGGCTCAGGAAGGATTATCAGTTGTTCTTCTTGACATAAAAGAGGAGTTTGTGCAGCGCGGCTTGTCTGGAATCAAAAAAACATTGGATGAAGGTGTAAAACGAAAAATCTTTACACCCGACCAGGTTGAAGAAGTTCTCGGCAGAATTACAGGTACGACAGATTTTGAGCAACTGGCTGATGCCGACTTGGTTCTTGAAGCAGTGTTTGAGGATGAAAAAGTTAAGGGCGACCTTTTTGCAAAGCTTGACAAACTTTGTTCTGAAAAAACAATTTTGGCCACAAACACATCCAGTTTTTATGTAAAAAACCTGGCTAAGTATACAAAACGCCCGGACAGGGTCGTCGGAATGCACTACTTTTACCACCCGGCCAAAAATCGTTTGCTCGAGATAATACCACATGAAGGCACCAGCAAAGAAACAATTGAGAAAGCAATGCTGATCAGTAAACTACACGGCAAAACCACGATACTGGTTAAAGATTCTCCCGGTTTTGCGGTCAACCGTTTCTTTATTCCCTGGTATGTTGAAGCAATTCGTATATATGAAGAAGGAGTGGCAAATATTCCGACAATCGAAGCTGCTTCGAAAAAAGCTTTCGGGATCGGAATGGGAACCTTTGAGCTTATCAATGTTACCGGTGTGCCAATTGCTTTACACTCAGCCAATACGTTAAGCAAAGAGATAGGGCCATTTTATGCAGCGCCGGAAATTTTGAAAAAGCAGGTTGATTCCGGAGATGATTGGGATTTAAGCGGCGAAGTAGATCCTTCAAAAATTGATATTGTTGCTGATCGGATGTGTGCAGCAGTAATGGGTGTTGCAGCTACCATGGTTGAAGAAGGTGTAACCAGCATTGAAGATACAGATCGAGGAGCCAAGATTGGTTTACGCTGGCGCTATGGCCCGTTCGAAATGATTAACCGGGTTGGAGTCGAAAAGGCTTGTCAGCTGGTTAAAAATATGGGCGAAAGACATCCCGATTTCAAAGTGCCTGCTCTACTGGAAAAGCAGAAACAACTGGGCAAACCCTTTGAATTTAAATTTGTCGACCTGGAAGTTAAGGATGATATTGCTTATATAATTATTAATCGTCCCGAGGCAATGAATGCCCTGAACCCTCAGGTAGTTGATCAGTTGGTGGCTAAATTTGACCAGGCAGAAAAAGATCAATCTTTAAAAGGAATAGTTTTCAGCGGCGCAGGAAAAGCATTTATCGCCGGGGCCGATATCAAGTTCTTCGTTGATAATATAAAAAACAATACTGTCGACAAAACGTACGACTTTACCCGTAAAGGCCAGGAATTTTTGTTGAGAATAGAAAACTCAGAAAAACTGACAATAGCCCTGCTGGATGGCCTTTCCCTGGGTGGTGGAAGTGAACTGGCTTTAGCCTGCCAGGCTATTGTTGCAACCCCGAACGGTACTTTCGGTTTCCCCGAAACCAATATTGGGATCTTCCCAGGGTTGGGCGGGATGATCAGGATCGAAAGACATCTTGGCCGGGAACTGGCAAAATACTTTGTTTTCACGGGTAAAGGCATTAATGCTAAAGAAGCTTTCCAGATGGGAATTGTAAAAAAACTGGTAGAGCCGGCTCAAACAGAAACAGCGATTAAAGAGTTGGTTACAGAAGGTAAGTTCGACAAATATGCTCCGCGGGAGCTTCCTAAAGAGCTTGAAGATATTAAGGGTGCTTTTACAGATGTAAATGTCAAACGCTTACTAACCGGACAGGCACCTGAAGGTGTAAATTCCGACTTTGCATCTAAAATGGTAAAATATATTTCCAGGAAAGCGCCGGTGGCTTTAAAAATGGCCAATGAGCTGATTGATGCACAGTCAAAGGTTTCAATTAAGGAAGCAGTAGAGCTGGAACTGCAGAAGTTACATGAGATTTTTGCTACAGAAGATGCATTAGCCGGCTTGTCTGCCCCTCCGGGCACTCCGGTTGAATTTAAGGGTAAATAAGAAAGGAGCATCATTATGTTTAGTAAAGCTTATATTCCCTACAAGGGATATTATAGTACACCCTTCAGTAAATGGCAGGGAAGTTTACAAAACGAAAATGCAATCGATCTTGGTGCGGCGACCAGTAAACGCTGGTTTGCCGACCGGGGAATTGATCCGGCAAAGGTTCTGGACTACCTTTACCTTGGTATAACAATTGGGCAACACAGGGTATTTTTTGGCTCGACCTGGGCTGCTGTGCAGATGGGAGCGCCTGATATTCCCGGGGTAACCATGATGCAGGCCTGTTCAACCTCAACAACCATTCTGTGCAATGCAGGAATGGCTGTTGAAATGGGAAGTGTTGGCACTGCTTATTGCTTAATGGTAGACCGTACTTCCAATGGTCCGCATACAATTTGGCCTAACCCGATGGGACCGGGAGGAGAAGTGATTGCAGAAAACTGGAATATGGATAACATGAGATGCGACCCTGCGACCGGTCTGGGCATGATTAACACAGCGGAAAACGTAGCTAAAGAAGAAGAGTTTACCCGTGAACAAGCAGATGAACTTACCCTGCGTCGCTATGAGCAATATAATGATGCCCTGGCCAACGATCGTGAATTCCAGAAGCGTTATATGTTTCCCGTTGAGGTAAAAGTGTCACGCAAGGAAACAAAACTTATTGAGACAGATGAAGGTATATCGAAAACATCATTGGAAGCTCTTAAAAAGTTGAGGCCTGTAATGGAAGGAGGCATTCACACTTTTGGAGCCCAGACTCATCCTGCTGACGGTAACGTTGGCATCCTGGTTACCGGTAAAGAAAAAGCGGCAGAGCTGAGCAGTGATCCTTCCGTGACAATCCAGCTCATATCATACGGATTTGCCAGGACTAAAAAAGCTTTTATGCCTGCAGCACCGGTTCCGGCTGCCAAGATGGCCCTGGAACGGGCTGGAATAAAAGCTGAAGATGTTGTAGCTATTAAGAATCATAACCCCTTTATTGCCAATGACCTCTGTCTGGCAAAGGGGCTGGGTATCGATGCAAATAACTTCAATAATTATGGTAGTTCAATGGTCTTCGGCCATCCCCAGGCTCCTACAGCAGGGCGGTTGCTGGTTGAGGCTATCGAAGAAGCAGTAATTAAGGGTGGCGGTTATGCGATGGCCGCCGGTTGTGCTGCCGGAGATACAGCTGCCGCTATAATTGTAAAGGTCAGCTGACAGGCAGGTTTACGCTATCTATAGGGATAAAGACGGATATATCCTATCCGGCTTTATCCCTTGTATTTTTAGCAGAGCTGATTGGGCATGAAATAGTCTCATGGATGTAAAAACGGCGGTATCTGAAGATAAGAGTTACTCATTTCGGGAAGTAAAGTTAAGCTGACCCCTCATATTCTGTCTCTCTTTCTCTCAACTGAATCATTGCAGTAACAAGCAAAAAAAGAAATCGAATGTTTTGCTTTTGGCATGGTAGCAACAATTATTGAACAGTGTTTCTATGCAAAGCTTGAATTTCTGATTATCTCTATCGCCAACTCCTCGTCAAGGGGTTTGCTAATCAGAAAACCCTGGATCATATCACAACTGCTATCCTCTAAATAACGCCTTTGTTTTTCTTCCTCTACACCTTCTGCTATAACCCGGTGTCCCAGTTTATGAGCCATAGAAATAATATCGCCGGTTATTGCTTCATCCGGCTTCAATGTCAGAAGCTTATCCATAAAGATTTTATCTATTTTAAGAATATCTATATTAAGTTCATGTTCACGGGCGAGTGAAGAATAACCAGTTCCAAAATCATCGAGCGCTATTTTTATACCTAAACTCTTCAGCTCACCGAGAATTTTATTGATTTCATCATAATCATCCGCCAGTAATGATTCTGTTATTTCAAGGCAAATATTCTCAGGATCTATATTCATCTCCCGGATTAGATCAAAAATATACTGACAAAATCCCTTCCTTAAAAGTTGAATCGCGGAAATATTTATTGAAAAGCACAATGAACTGTAACCATTATCGCTGAGTTTCTTCATAAAATAAAAAGCCTGTAAAATTATTTTATCCCCCAATGGAATGATCAACTTAGTTTCTTCTGCAATCGGGATAAACTCATGGGGTGATATAAGACCAAACTGGTTGCTCTTTATTCTGGCCAGCGCTTCAAATCCTTTCACTTTATTTGTCTTTAGTTCTAGAATCGGCTGATACTGCAGAAACAAGCTCTCGCTAACATCACCAGCTGCAAGCCGGGTGAGGACTCGCTTAATCTCATCTTTGCGGACAATTTCTGCTTCCATGTTATCATCAAAAAAACAATACGCTGTGTTTCCTGATCCATCAATTACTTTTTCAGAAGCGATCAACATCTTTTTGAAAAGCTGATCAGCATTCAGCTCAGCGTTATCTTCTATTTCAACTATCCCAATGCCGGCGTCGATTCTTTCAATAGTGAGTAAAGAATCCAAGGCTTCGACCAAGGCTTCACAAAATACTTCTAAATCTTTTTTCTCCCGGTAAGCTTTAATGTAAAAAGCATACTGAAGTTCATACATGTTAAATAACATTCGTTCATCGCTACAAAATTTCTTTAAAGAATCAACAATGGTCCTTATTAAATCCCTGGTATATTGATATCCATAAACCAGGTTTAGTGAATGAAGTTGACTGAAATTAATTCCTACAAGTGCGCTTTTTACTTTATCCTGCATCATAATGTCGTTCTTTAATAGATTTTCCAAATAGTTTTTATTATATAAACCGGTCCATTGATCATGCTCGAGATTGTAAATAAGATTTTCCTCAACATTTTTTCGCTTGGTTATATCCTGAACCAGGCAGATATGGTTAAATTGATTATCCAAATATAAATCCAGGGAAGCAACAACCATATACACCCAAACAATTGAACCATCAGGCTTGATATACCTTTTATCCATTGCATAGCTTTTTATTTCTCCTGCCTGAAGTTTCCAGTAATTTTCCAGATCCTCCTCCAGATCATCGGGATGAGTTATTTTTTCCCAACCCAGCTTGATCAATTCTGCTTCTGTTCTACCTGTTATTTCTTCAAACTTTGGATTAACGCTAAGCTTATGCATGTTTTCAATCGGTAAAGGCTCTTTTCCAAGGCAGATAGAGATACCCAGTGGTGCCTGGTTGAAAATTATATCAAAAGTTAGGCCCTGATCATGAAGTTTTTGCTCAAGTAGTTGTTGAATTCGAAGGAGTTTCACCTGAACATCCACTCTAACTTTCAGTGCTTCCATATGCACAGGCTTTCGGATAAAATCAACCGCACCAAGTTTTAACCCTTTGATTTCATTATCCAACTCATCATAGTTTGTTAATATTATTGTGCGTAAACTCTTATAGCGATTATCAGAATTAAGCTTGGCCAGAACCTGGAATCCATCCATATTGGGCATATGTAAATCAAGGATGATCAGAACAATGTCATTATGCTCATTAATTTGATTCAAAGCCTCGTTACCATCACTCGCTGTAAGAGTATTATAATCTTCCAGCATTTTCTGGATGATCAATCTGTCTGAAGCAGAATCGTCAACAACCAATATTTTTTCGACCAACTTTACCCCTCCCTGCAAATAACCCTTGTCAATTATAACAACTCATTAAGCCTGTAAGTTTTCAACTTCTTTAAGTAATCTTTCAAATAGAAGAGAAAATTTTGCTTCCAGTGGCACTATATCCTCCATCTTCTCTTTTTTTAATGCCTTTTGTAATAAAACGGCTGCTTCATAAATTACCTTGGCTCCGATGCTGCCTGAGCTGCCCTTGACCTTGTGAACTATTTGTACAGCATCAGAATATCTTTTTTCTTTTATTGCTAAGGCAAGTTTATGCGTGGTATCCCGATTCTCATTTAGATATTCATTCAATACCTGGCGGTATAATTCAGAATCATCACCAACATTACTTAACCCAGCCGACTGATCCAGCATAGGCATTGATTGAGCCATACTGTTATCTTGCTCATTAATAACATCTTTTACCTTCTGGATTAAACGATCAGGGTCAAAAGGTTTACTGATATAGTGGTATATTCCACTTTGTTCACATTTTTCCTTTACCCCCATTATTACATCAGCTGTCATCGCTACGATAGGGACACTATCTGACATCTTTCTTATTTCCTGCGCAGCCTCATAACCGTTCATTACCGGCATGTGAAGATCCATCAAGATTAAGTCTATTTTGTTATTATTCTGCTGATACAACTCGACTGCCGCCTGGCCATCTCCGGCTATAATCGCTTCAATTCCGGCCTGATGAAGAACCGATTTGGCAATTAGTTGGTTAGTTTTATTATCTTCCGCTACTAAAATGGTTAATTGCCTGCCGCGCTTGGATAAATCGGTCTCCGTTTTAGAAGATAGCTGGGTAGATGAAACCGCTTTTAAGTTAAATATATCTAAAATACCGTTTAAGAGAACAGAAGGAATAATAGGTTTGCCTATACCCATATCAATTTCATATTCGTTGAGTTTATCGAATAAATCTTCCCTCAGCATCGGAAGAAGCAGGATTATCTTCGGCATTTTAACTATTCTGTTGTTGTCGCGTATAGACTCGATAAACTTAAAGCCCTTTTCCACAGGGGTATCATAATCCACTATAAACAGATCGAAAGATTTGGCAAATTTGCCGTCGGCAGCTTCAAGCATACTCAATGCACTGACCTCTGAGGTTGTAAGCTCGCATTGCATACCAAATGCACTGAGATAGTTTTCAATCAGGTTCATATTAGAGCCGGTTTTTTCCAGCACCAATGTCCTTATATCCCTGAAGTGGTTGGATGACAGCGCCTTAACATAAACATCTTCTTTTTCTTTATCCACAGTTAATGACAACTGAAAAATAAAGGTAGAACCCTCCCCTGGAGTGCTGAAAACCTTTATTTGCCCTCCCATCATATCGACAAGGTTTTTAACTATCGACAACCCCAATCCGGAACCGCCAAAACGCCGGTTAATACTGCTATCCCCCTGGATAAAGGGTATGAATAGTTGATTAACCTGCTCTTCTGTCATGCCGATCCCGGTATCCTGAACAGTGAATGACAGGTGGTATATTTCACTTTCCCTGGCCACAAGGCTGATATCAAATGTAACTTCGCCCTCGCTTGTAAATTTCGCAGCATTGTTCAGTATATTAAGAAGGATTTGTTCAATGCGCTTTGGATCACCTTTAAACCAGTTGGGAACCTGTGGGTCTTTAGATAATCTAAACCCAATACCCTGTTCTTCAATTTTATAAGAAACAATGTTCACAACATCCTGGATAACCTGATCCATACTGAAAGAAGTGATCTCTAATTCTACTTTCCCTGCTTCTATTTTCGAGTAATCAAGGATATCATTAATGATACTCAACATGTTGTTTGAAGCCTGGGTAATTCGATCGGTATACATACTCTGAGTTAGTGAAAGGTCTGTTTTCTTAAGCAGGTAAGCCATCCCAGTAATTGCATTAAGCGGAGTCCGGATTTCGTGTGACATCCTGGCCATGAAGCTGGATTTAAACTCATTCGCTTCATCGGCTTCCTGTTTTGCTTTTTCCAGGTCTATCTGAACCAGTTCACGCATCTTCACTTCTTTCCTTAAGCGCGCAATCCAGTAAAATGAAACACCCAGAACGACTGCCACAAGGGTGCCTGTGATAGAAAAAATCCGGATAATTAGACCATAATCGGGATCTGTTTCAAAATCAATCCATTTGTTGTTAATTACAATTTGATCTTCCACAGTTATAGTAGCTAATGCCTTATTGAGAATACTAACCAGTTCAGGCCAGTCCCGACGAACAGCAAAATACAGGGCCTGTTGTTTTTCCGCTTCAAAAGCTATAAACTTCAGGTTGGTCAACCCTGTTGACCGAATCAGGTAATTAGCTGTTGCCAGGTTGCCAACATAAGATCTTTCCGAGCCATTGGCAACCGCAGTAAGCGCAGCTTCGACAGAATCGTATAAGCTTAGATTGATCCCGGGGTAAGACAACAGGTAGCTGTGATGAGAGCTATTCCTCTGCACAGCTACTGTTAATCCTTCTAAATCTTCCATCCCGGTTATAACGGTTTCAGTATCCCTGGTAACAATTACTCTTTTGAAGTAGTAATAGGGTTCTGAAAAGATAAATAAACGCTCTCGCTCCTCGGTTTTCGATATTGCCGGTAAAACATCCAAATCTCCCGACAGGGCCAAATCATATGCTTCAGGCCAGCTCAATCCTTTTGCTATTTCAAACCGGAGTCCGGTTTTCTCGCTGACCAGGGACAGATAATCAGCGGCTATACCTTTATATTCGCCATCTGTATCGATAAATTCAAAAGGAACAAATAAAGGATCTATGGCAAGTTTTATAACCGGATGATTATTGATAAATTCTATTTCATTGTCAGTTAAATTGATTTCACGATCTTCCGCAGCACAGGGAGTTGCAATAATCAGGGTTAAGCTAAGAATGAATAAGAACACTGTGAGCTTTCTCAAATTACACTCCCCCAAAATCGCGGCATAGTAATCATTATTTATTTACATTATATTCTTAACATGCATTTTCAGCTACGGTCACGTCTTACACCCCGGCATCTTGTCTTTATCTTTACAATATTTAATAAAATATAACATTAAATTTAGCTTTAGTCGATACATGGAAGTTGGGTGACAAGGGGACGGGGTTATTGTCAACTGGATAAATACTGCTATGAAAGGGTTTTTATTAATACTTGCACACAACTTCGGCGCAGTTTTATACCTTTACCCTGATCATAGAAAAAATTTAAAGTTGCTTTAAATGGCACAGGTTTAAAACTACTTAATAATTATTTTTGATCATTTTGAAAGATTGTGATATTATTTGGTGTGTGGCCATGCCACAGATAGAAGTGCCAGTTAGCTTAATATCCAGGTTGCCAGAAAGGAGATATAAAATTGAGCATAACCTTTCCCAAACTTAGAAACATAAGCATGCGTTCACAAGTTGTATATGAGATTGAAAGCAAAATTTTTTCCGGCGCATTAAAACCCGGTGACCGGCTGCCTCCCGAGCGCGATTTAGCAGCAGCGATGGGAGTTAGCCGCAGCCTTGTTAACCTTGCCATTCTAGATTTGGAGGCAAAAGGCTTTCTGCGTGTTATACCAAGAAAAGGAACATTTGTCACAGATTATAAGAAAGAAAGTACCCCGCAGATGCTCTTATCTCTTATTAACCACAGTTCAGAAATAACGGATCATGGGTTTTTTACCAGTTTATCAGAAATGCGCATATTGCTGGAAAGTGAATGTGCTAAGCTGGCAGCGGTAAATGCTACTGATGATAATCTGGCGGAGCTTGAAAAAGCTATTGTTGAAATGAAATCTTCTCTTGGTAAAGACCGGAACAAATTCATGCATGCCAATTTCCGATTCCATTATGAGGTTTGTAATGCATCAGGGAACATTATTTACGCCATGATCTTTAAGTCTTTCGAACAGGCTCTCCTTTATTATTTACCAAAAATTTTTAATAACGATGAACGCTGTACCACCTCGATTAAACAACACGAAATACTGTTGGGTGCACTGCGGTCGCGCAATGCCGACCGATCTGAACAGGCGACCATGGCTATTATGCATTCGGGAATCGGAGTCCTGGAGCAACTGTTCGAAGATAAAGAAAGTTGATCTAGTTAAATACTGTTGATTGCTTGCTAATAATATTTGGAGAGGAGGAGTAATTTGGAACAGTTATTTAAAGAACAATATGATGCTGTCGTAATTGGTAGCGGGATGGGAGGATTGGCTGCCGGATGTAACCTGGCCTATAATGGCTTGAATGTGCTGGTACTTGAACAGCATAATTTACCGGGTGGTGTAACAACAAGCTTTGTTCGGGGGCGCTTCGAGTTTGAACTTTCAGTTCAGTGTATCACTGAATTCGGCACGCCCGAGCATAAAGGCCCTTTATACAAGTTTCTGATAGACGATCTCAAGCTTAATCTTGACTTTCCCCTGATGACAGAAGGGCGTTTCTACACCATGACCAATAAAAACATCAAGGAAGTCCTGCCACTTGAAAAAGAAAGACTTATAGAATATATCGAGGCAAAAGTGCCGGGCACCAGGCAGTCGGTAACTGAATATCTTAATTTTTGTGATAAGATGCTTGACGCAGTAAATTATATCAATGAACAAGACGGCAATATTAAGCCACTGGACCTGATCAGAAAGCACAGTGGTTTAATAGCAGCAGCAGGCCTGACTGTAAAAGAAGTAACAGATAAATTCAAAATACCCGAGAAAGCACTGGAGTTACTGGATATCTACTGGACTTTCACCGGCCTTCCCATGGATGCCATGTCCTACCCCATATACGGGCTGGTCCTCTCCTGCATGTCTACAACACCAGTCCATGCACCGCTTAAAACCACATTTGAAATATCTACAAAAATGGCTGAAAGAATCCAGGAGCTCGGGGGTCAGATTGAATACAACACCCGTGTAGATAAAATCCTGGTTGAAAAGGGCCGGGTGACCGGTATTGTAACCCATCGCGGTGAAGTTATCAAAACTAACCATGTTTACTCAAACGCTTTACCTCATAATGTATTTGGAAACATGATTTTCCCCAGAGAAGAACTCCCAGAAAAAACTTTAAAGGCATTAAATATGCGTTCAAGAGGTACCAGTTTCCTAAGCCTCTACATGGGCCTCAACCGGAGTGCAGAAGAACTGGGCTTAAACCACTATATGTATTACTTTGCCCCTGACGGAAACATCAACCGCGCTTATGACAACCTGGATAACCTTGCACCCAGCGAATATTTCGCAGGTGCATGTCCAAACACCCTGATTCCTGATGCTTCCCCGGAAGGCACTTGTATTTTGCACCTGGAAACTCTCGCCAGGTCTGAAGCCTGGAGGTCAGTAACCCGGGTTGATTATCATGAGAAGAAGTACGAACTGGCCGGTGCACTCATAGACCAGGCATCAGACATCCTTGGTATTCCAATTCGTGATCATATAGAAGAAATCGAAGTCTGCACACCTCACACATTTGCCCGCTACCTGGGAGCATTTATGGGTAATGTTTATGCATATGACCACAGAGTATTTGATTCAGTCATTATCAAGGCCCTGACACAGGATAAAGAACGCCTGATCGAAGGGCTTTCATTTGTGGGCAATGCCGGGCTTCTGATTGCGGGCTTTCCGAGCTCAATTCTTTCGGGCAGGTTAGCCACAATAGAACAAATTGCATCTCACAGCTAAGGAGGTCAAAATATGAGTAGAATAAAATTCATCCCCGGGCTGTTTGCCCTTTTACGAATGAAAAAAGATCGGCAGGCTCGTATTGCTGCAGCACCTGCAGAAAAACTACCTGATCCAATTTCCGCACTGGCAAAAGCAATGCATCCCGATGAACTGAAACTTACCATTACAGATATTATTGATGAAAATGATACTGTAAAAACTTATCGCCTGCAGCCAGCTAAAGACTCACCCGCGCTACCGGTATTTCTGGCAGGTCAGTATATAAGTGTAAAACTTGTGATAAAAGATAGTTTTATCTCCCGTGCTTACACTATATCCTCCGCTCCTTTCGAAGCGGAAGGGACAAAGGGTTACTACGAAATCAGTGTACGCAAAAAACCGGGAGGACTGGTGAGTAATTTTATATGGGATAACTGGGAAATAAGTATGGATATATTGGCATCCGGACCACATGGAGACTTTTTTTATTCTCCTTTGCGTGACACAAAAGATATCGTAGCTTTGGCAGGTGGAACAGGCATCACACCGTTCCGCTCAATGATGAAACAGTTTGCCTGCAAAGAAACAGATATGAAAATGACCATTCTGTATGGGTGCAAAGATGATTGCGACCTGTTGTTTGAAAAAGAACTTGACGATCTTTGCCAACGTTTCCCGGACAGGTTGCGGCGTTTTAATACATATGAAAAAACGGATAGCTCAAACCTCCGGCAGGGCTACATCGATGCTGATTTTATCCGCAATAATGTACCCGACCCCTCCGTAAAAACCTATTTTATCTGCGGACCCTCAATTATGTACAGCTTCGTGGAAAAAGAGCTGCAAAAACTTGGGGCCCTGGAACGCAAACAGATGCGTTTTGAGGTTGGCGGCACTCCCGACAACGTAACCCTAATGACAGGTTACCCATCAGAACAAGCAGAAAAAACCGTTAATATGGATGTACATATTGGAGAAAGCCGTATTGCAATTTCTGCAAAAACATCTGAAAGCATATTGGTAGCTGTTGAAAAAAGCGGTTTAGTTCTCGATTCATGCTGTCGCTCAGGCGAATGTGGAATCTGCCGCAGCAAACTTATATCAGGCGAAGTGTACATTCTACCTGATCATGACGGCAGAAGAGCTGTAGATAAAGAACTTGGTTACATACATCCCTGTTCTACCTATCCCCTATCAGACCTGACCATAAGGATCCCACCTGGGAAACATGTAAAAGAGCCGCTTCAAAAACAGGCCAGTTTAAGAAATAGCTAAAACGAAAAGGAAGTGAAAAACGGCATGAAAGGACTTAAGCGCTTCAAAGATAACTATGATGTTATTGTAGTCGGTGGAGGCTTTGGCGGACTAACAGCTGCACTGCGTTTAGCCCAAAAAGGCGTTGATGTCCTGTTGGTGGAACAGCATAATATGACCGGCGGTTTTGCAACCAGTTTCGTACGGGGCCGTTTTGAATTTGAGGCAACCCTGCATGCATTGTGTGAATTTGGCACAGGCCAGATTGAAGCTAAGGAGAAAGGAATCCAAACTGCACACGGGCGGGCGCGTCGGTTACTGATTGAAGAATGCGGAGTAGACCTTGATCTGAAACAGACACCGGAAATGTACCGCTGCATTCTTTCGAACTATGATATTAATATGACCATGCCCTATGGTCGAACAAAAATTGTTGAAGCAATTGAAAAACTATCGCCCGGCGATGGAGAAAAGATGTCCCGCTACCTTGATTTATGTGAAGAAATTGCTGATGCGCTGGAAGACATTGAAAATTCGAGCTCAATCAAACCCCTGAAAATCCTTAAGGACCATGCTTCTTTTGTACGCCTGGCCGGATACTCGGTAGCTGAGGTTAATGCCCAGTTTAACTTCAGTGAGCGAACCATTCAGGTTTTACACTGCATGGTTGGCTACCTGGGACACTCCATGCGTATAATAAGCTTTCCGGTATGGGCTGTTATGCTTCACCGTTATCTTATTGAAGGAGCGCATATCCCGGAAAAAACTTCTCACTCCATGGCGAATAAAGTGGAAATGCAATTGCGGAAGCTGGGGGCACAGGTAGAATGCTGCACCAAGGTGGAGCGTTTTCTTACAGAAAGTGACCGCGTAACAGGAATTGAACTTGCAGACGGAACCAGAATCGGAGCCAGGCAGGTGATTTGTAATGCGCTCGCCACAATTGCCATTACAAAGATGCTTCCAGAATCATTTATTCCAGAGCGTATGAAAAAACTCTATAATGTCCGCAAACTTGCCCTGTCGCCTTTTACAATGTACCTGGGCCTCAATGCTCCCGCCAAAGAAATGGGCATTGACAGCTACGAATACTTTATCGGTGATCACCTGCATACCGAGCAGATCGCAGAAACCATAAGACATTGGGTTAAACATCCCAAACTGGTTGTAACCTGCTCAGATGTTGCCATACCCGGTTGCACAGGTAAAAACCGCTGTCAGCTTAATTTCGCTGAGACCTACCATCCGGATGCCTTCCTGGAAGCAATGGATAAATATAAGTATCTTGAATCAAATGAAGAGCTGGCCAACTATCTTATCGACCGGTTTGAACTGGCTACCGGCGCATCTATCCGGGAACACATTGAGGAAATCTCCATCTCGACCCCGGCTACTTATGTCCGTTATGCCAATGCCCTGCGTGGAAATATATATGGTTATGAGCAAACGGCCCTTGACGGAGTTATTTCGCGCACACTGAGCATGGAAAAAGAGCGTTTCCTGAAGGGGCTTGATTTTGTAGGCGGCGGTACTTTCAGAACAGTCGGTTATTCAAGTGTTATAAGCTCGGGTATCCGCGTTGCCGAAGACACTTTTAAAGAACTTCAGGGGGTGTCATAATGTCAAATATTACAGTAAATGGTAAAGTTCGCGACCTGATTAAATTCGCCAGGCTTATCCCGCAGCGTAATGCCTGGATAGATAGCGGAAAGCCTTTTGTCGATGGAAGCGACCCGATCGCTGAATTCGTAAAAGAATTTCATCCCGGTTTATTTGATGCCCAAATTGATACTGTTACAGAAGAGACCCCAACAACAAAGACCTACCGGCTGAAAGCGACAGAAGGGTATAAATTGCCTTTCTTCTACGCCGGCCAGTATCTTTCGGTTAAGTTTGAAATAGACGGACGTAACTGTACCCGCCCTTACACAATATCATCTTCACCGCTTAATGCTGCAGAAGACGGCTATATTGAAATCACCATAAAGAAAAAAGATGGCGGGTATACAAGCGAATATATAACCAACAACTGGAAACCTGGGGTAATCATTCAATGCGACGGGGCCTTTGGTAATATGTGGTACCACGGTATTCGCGATCAAAAAGAGCTTGTGGCATTGGCTGGCGGCAGTGGTATCACCCCGTTTCGCTCAATCGCACGGGATATGCTTACCGAAAGCAAACGGCCCGAAAAACTTACTATCCTTTACGGAAGCCGCAATCAAAATGACATAATCTTCCGGGAAGAATTAGATTTGCTGGCTAAACAAAGCAACGGTAGAATCCGGGTAATCCATGTGCTTTCGGAACCCACTTCTGACTGGGATGGCGAAAAAGGTTTTATCACAGCCGATCTAATTAAAAAAGTTACAGGAGATACCGGCGGAAAAAGTTATTTCATTTGCGGCCCCCAGGCAATGTATGGTTTTGTTAACAAGGCCCTTGACAATCTGGGCGTAATCAGGCGTTTTCGTCAGGAAGAAGCTTATGGAGAAAGCGATGACATTACTGCCCATTCGGAATTCCCGGCAGGCAAAAAAGGACAGGTATTCAGACTAACATTGAGATACGGAATAACGGAAGTTGAACTTGAATGCCGTTCCGATGAAACCCTTCTAGTAGCCCTAGAACGGGCAGGGTATGCTGTAGATTCCCACTGCCGCAGTGGCGAATGTGGCTGGTGTCGCAGTCTTCTTGAGAAAGGAGATATATGGTACAGACCCGAGGGCCTGGGTGTGAGAGCAGGCGATCTTGATGATGGCTTTGTCCATGTCTGCTCGGCATACCCGATGAGTGATGTGGTTCTTCGCGTTCATAATCAATTATAATAACTATGCTTTAAAGATAACAGGAAAACCGCGTTTTCTAATAGCGCGGTTTTCTTATGCGTTAATCAACAGCCGGGTAGTCTAAAAACAGCTTGGCCTTATTACCTTAAACTTCTCGCCTGCTAAACCTTAACCCCAAAGGCTATTCATGGCATTATTTTCAGATTTATGGAACCTGAAGATGTGGTAATGTTTATTTTATTGCTCCCTTCTCCTATTGAAGCGATCAGTTTATTACTTGTTAACTCAATAACAGATGGAGATAGATCCTCATGCGAGATATTACCACTGGAAGTGCTCACCTCGATATATGCATCCAGACCTGGGCTGAGAAATGCCGTAATTGAGCCTGATTGAGAACTAACTTCCAGGCACTCCTGAATAGCTAAAACATCTAATAAAATATTACCACGGTCGGTATGGATCTTGTGGATTCCACCCGCTTCCCTGATGCTAATATTGCCGGTTTCACTTATTGCACTGACGAAGCCGGCTGCTTCGTTAATTTTAATCGCTCCTCTGGACGTTTTTGCTGAGACACTTCCCGGAACATTATTTATATTAATACTGCCACTTGCTGTCTGTACAATAACGTCTCCCTCAACATGCTCAATGTTAATACTCCCTGCTAAATTATTTACCTGAGACACTAACACCCCATCAGGCACTCTAATGCTGTAATCAACACCAACGCCCTGAGACATACTGGTACAATATTTTGTGCTAACAGCAAACCTCTCTTCATCAATTACCTCAATACTTACCTGATCAAAGAACAGCCCTAGTACGCTCTGTTTGACAGCTATTATCTCTATATAATCCTGTTTCCACCCCGTAATTGTTATGGTTCCTCTTTTATTGTTAACGTCCAGCAGACTTCCCGGTTCAAGATAATAATTCTCTTTTAAAATTTCTTCCTTCATACCAAACATAAATACTGCACCTCCTGCTATTAACAAAACAACCAATGCCATGCTAATCGCTATTAAGCCCTTTTTAACTGCTTTCATGCTAATTAACCGCCCTTCCCAAAAGCAACATTGAGTGAATGAATATATTATTATATTCATTCACTTTTAATCAAAAAACAACTTTTAGGCAACTATTTTTTCACTACCAGGCTCGTTAAACCTTTCATTATAAACTCGATCAGGTATTGTATAAGTTGTGGAAAGTGCTGCACCCCTAGATCTGCCTTATGAATATCTACATAATGCACAGAATTGAGTAACGCCAGTATAAATTCATCATCCATATCCTCTCGTAACTTACCTTCGTTTTTCCATTTTCTAATTTGTTTTATTGCCATACTTTCATAGAATTTCCCGATACTCTCAATACCTTTATATTCATAGAATAATCTTTCAAGCTTATTAACAAGTTCTTCGTTATTCCATTCCCTCAAGATTGGATTTTCATTCATTGCCCTGAGGTTTTGCGAAACAAGCTCGTTAACCAGGGCTGCCGGATCATCGCTATTCAGCTCAATTGACTCTAACATGCTCTTTTTTTGCTTCTCATTTTCTTTCATCAGAACTTCGAAAAATATTTGCTCTTTTGAGTCGTAGTAATTATAAAATGTACCTACAGCTATTCCAGCATGCTTTGCAATATCAGCAACGTTAGTTTCCTTAAAACCTTTATAGTAAAACATTTCCCTTGCGCTATTAAATATATCCTGTTTTTTATCCAGCAAAAGAATCCGCCTCCCTGCCCGAGTGAATGAATGCATACTTCTATTCATTCACATTCTACTATTTATCGTTACATAAAACAACCATAACAACAGGGATAAAATTGATTTGCAAGGAATGATGCTATTATGTACCTCTCACAAATCTGAAGTTTTGAGTTCTATTCTGATTATTAATCATTTTCACTTACCGCTTTAAAAACCGCTGTCAAAACCTTATCTTCGATGTGAGCAAAGCGATAAACGGCTTCACTGCTTACAACTTTTCCATCTTCCATCCAAACCTGAAAAACATATCCATCGTCAGCTTTGGCCTCGAGGGTTACCTCATTCGACAAAGAAGACATTGAGGTGTTCACTTTCCCAGCCCCTTGAGGTTCGGCTTTCAACTGCAGCTCATAATCCGGCCCTTCTACTTCAGTTCTGCTGCAGGCGATCAAAAAAACAAGCAGCAACAGGGTTGTGATAAATACCAAATATTTATTCTTATACATTTTTAGCCCTCCTCTCTTAAGAAACAACGCCTATCGTCAATTTTTTTGACACCCCCGACTTCAAATAAGCACGGAATAATTTCTGCCACCATATACCACCCTAACGACAAAAACCGTTTCATCCTCTTTGTTAATGCGATATAAAATAAGGCAGTTCTTAATCACGATTTTCCTGTATCCACCATTTCGAAGTTTGTAATCATTGCATAAACTATACATAGAAGGCTTTTCTGTTATATTTTGATAACTCTTCTCTACGTCATCGCGACTTATATTTCAAAAATGGGTTCATTAATAATATCTTTTATTAAATCGTCCGTATCACTCAACTGTTTATTACTTCCAGAAACAGCAATCCAACAACTTCCCTCCGCTCCACATATTCCACCACTTGCAACAAGTTCAGCTGAAGCCCCGGTTATTCGCTTAATTGCATCCAATTCAGTTATGACGTTCCCGCTTACAGGTAAATACCTCGAACCCGTTGCATTTGAAGAGTTCAGCCTTTTTGCAATATCATTTATATCTCCATGTATTCTTTTTTCTAAACCAACTGGCAAATATAATTCAACTCTTCTACCCAGAACAGCTTGAAGTGCTACACCAATAGTGCCTGCCTTTGGATGTCCAACATATATTGCTGCTTGCATACTTTCCAAATTAACGGCATTGGCCCCTTTAATTATAATATCACCCTTTTTCAAACTATCTGCAACATCAAATATTGTTTTTCCTTTTTCCCATTTTCCTTTTACAATAACCACATCACCAGGAAAGTGGCTCTCATCTCCTAATCTTCCAGTGTCAGTCATAGCATATTGATGAGGCAATGATACACCCCTGAAAAACCTTTTTTTGGAAAATTCTACGTCCTGGATTTTTCTTTTAAATATTTCTTCAACAATATAGCCATTAGTAGTTCCTGCTGTAATTACAATCGTTCTATTCTCCAAAGCATCGACTATTGATGTGATATGCAATATCGATTTTGCTATTAACCTTTTACCTGCTGCCGGTGATATAAAATATTGTTTAATTAACTTTTCCAATCAATTCTCCTCCATTTTGTTCTCTTTAGAGCTCTACTTAATAGATAATTCACTCCATTACCGCGAGGCGTAAAGTAATACAATGCTTCGGGATACTCTATACGCAGTGGTCTGGCTTTGTGGAAAACGTATCACACATAATCTTATCTATCAAGGCCTAACCCTGTTTTGGAAAAAGGAATTTCGCACTTCTCGTGGAATTAAGATTGAGGATTCTTAACAACCTTGTCAGATGTTCATTATTGAAGCTATAACAGGTTTGAAAAGGTTTAAAAACAATTATTAGTATTATTAAAAAGCTGGTTAGGTAGATTGTTTTTTGAATCATTATTTAGGGGGCACTGCCAATGACTGAAGCAACACTGCAGGCGCTTGAAGGATTAAGAGATTTAACTACATTCAAATGGTACGGGATCACTTTAATGTTGATTGTCTTCTATATATACAGTAAAGAGATTAAGCTGGCGCGTAATACCGGTAATTGGGATGCCCTTTTTTGCGCCCTGGCTGTGTTTGGTATGGACTTTTTCAACGAAACCTGGAATGGGTGGGTTATGCATTTAACTGGTTATTCTGCCTTCTGGACCGTTCCCGGCGAAACAGCCCTGCGGACGATGGTGGGCTGGAACCTGGAGATCATGTTCATGTTTTCCCTGGCTGGTTTTGTTTTTTACAATAGCTTGTCGGAAAGCACCACGGAAAAAATACTGGGGCTGCCTGAAAAATGGGTGACTGCTGTAGCCCTGGCTGCTTTTGCCGTTTTTGTAGAATGCCTTCTGAACATTGGCGGACATCTAGTCTGGGTTTACCCTTTTTGGGAGCTTTCCTTTAAAGGAGTCTGGCTAATCTTTTTTATCGGTTATTTCCATTTTTTTGCCGCGGCAATCTGGGTGATTAACAGAAAAACGATGAAAGCCAAACTAACTATCCTGGCAGGGATATACCTGGTTCCAATCATCATGAACATCCTGGCTTTAGGAATTTTAGGATGGAATTACTAGTAGCCGTAGAAGATTGTCCATCCCCCATTTCATCAGTATACCGCTTCGTGTAGCCCTTACCGCAGACGACACGACAGCAAGGATGCAGACTGGCATGAGCAGGAAATATATAACTTACTCCGAGGGCTCCCCGGGTATATCGCCGGGATATCCGTTTCATGAATAGCCCCGCTTTCGACAAAGGGCATGAAGTCGTCGCAATACCCTTTTTCCAGCTCAAGGGATCTCATCGTCACGATGTTACTTTCGTCCATTTAAAATTGGTAAAATAATTCGAAGATATTGGGGTTATCAATGAAGTACTCGGCTGTCATCCTGACCTGCTGCTTAATACGCCCTCCTCATTGAGGATAGATTATGTCGCTCAACTTTCAGACACCCTGTCTCTAACATAGTTAATATTAATCTAACTTAGTTGTGTTTTTTCCATATAATAGTATATGTCAACACTTTTGCATAAAAACAACGCCGAAATACAAGAGGGCTTCCAAAGTCAACCCTCTAACCTCGGAAGCCCCCGCTTTCAACTCTGATTTGTCCGCAAACATAAAAAGAGCCTATCATTTCTGATCGGCTCTTATTAATGATTGTAATGGGTTTCGCTATACTACAACTTTTTGTTTAACCGTTTCACAAAAACTTTATACGCTAAAACCAATATTGTGCAATCAGTTCTGCCGTATATATTTATCAGGCCCTTCCTTGTAGGTATACTCCGGGGGAAGTTCATTCTGGAGAACCGCTTTACCCTCGGCTATGATACGTGCCATCTCAGCCACTCTTTGGCCGGTAGTTGTAGCGCAGAGCATTCCCAAGTCATCCTGGAGCACGTTATCTTTTTTTAGGAAATTAGGTAACTGCCCGGAATAACCCGCTGTCCCAATATAGGCACCTGCCAAAGTCATCCCTGAAACAACAATGTTGTTCATAGTAAGGCAGCTGTTGATCATGTGACTCAAGGCCAGCTCCTGTCCGCCATTCCTGTGTGCACCCACGGTGATGACGCCGCACGCTTTGCTGTATCTCGGTTGATCCTTACCCATTTTGAGATAATAAGCTTCGAGCATATTCCCCAACCTGTCAATAGTCGCTTTCATCAGGCTGGGAATTGACATGTGATAGACAGGTGCACCCCAAATAATCCCGTCGGCTTCAAGGTATTTATCAACAAACTCCGCAAAATCATCTTTAAAAACGCATCGTCCCAGCTCTGCACATTTGTTGCAACCCAGACAATGATTTATTTTTTTCCCGGCTATTTCATAGAGCTCAGTCTCAGCGCCAGGTACGGTAGCTGCTTCGGCAAGCGCCTTTTTTACCATAAGCCATGTATTTGCTTCTTTCCTGGGGCTACCCACCAGTCCGAGGATCTTGAATTTCTCCATTTCCTTTCTCCTTTTTCAATTATTTAATAAATCTCGCAACAATGAATAGCCTCATCAGAGCCACAACTCGGATTTTTTTAAGTGGTGTAAGAACTTTGTATGTTTGCCTACTTGTAGCAAGATACCTCCAAGTGTTTTCGTGGGAGTCCCTCGATCACATGGCACCCTGTTTCAGTAACCACCACCAAGTTCTCGTAATGATACATACCGGGTGCCCCATTCTTATGCCATCCTCCCAAAAGGCCGCAGGCCTCCAGTTCAAGGCACATCCCCGCTTCAAGCACCGTTTCGTCAGTGGCTGTGATCGTTGGCGGTTCGTGGCCATCCAGGCCAACACCATGACCGGCCATTTCGACGGGCATCATACCTTCCTCCATTTCCACTTTGACCATGGCTTCATAGACTTCACTTGCCGGCACGCCCGGTTTGATTTTATCGGCTGCAGCATCGAACGCTTTCCACGTTATCTCGGTGCCTTTCTTGTAATCATCCGTGGTGGGTCCGACATAAATGAATCGACCCATGTCGGCAAAATATCCCCGGTATTTAAGAAGCATATCTACAGAAATTAAATCACCTTTGTTGATCACAATTCCATCCCAATGCCCACCGCAATCAATAACGCCTTCTTTAATATCACCGCACATAATGTGCCCAGACGAAACCCATTCGGCTCCATTCTGCACAGCCGTGGCCATGAAGATCTTCAATACGTCATTCTCGGTCATACCCGGGCGGTAATCATCAATGATTGCTGAAAAAGCTTGTCGGTGTATATCCGCCGCCCTAGTTAACCGGTCTATCTCCAAAGGTGATTTAAACATACGGCAACCCCAGATTATTTTGTCGCCGTCAACGAAACGTGCATCGGGAAGAGAATCAATCAGCAGTTTAATATCATTGTAAGGTCGTGGTATGAACGTATGGCCAATGCGGCCCATCTCAAGAGCCACATTACCCTTCCCACACCCCATTTCTTTTACCACTTCAGCAATATCGCGTGGCAGGTCCCGTGTCGCATTTACCTGATGAGCGTCCAGTTGCCCGCGGATGTCACGAATCCAACACTGAGCTTCGGTACTCCACCGGAAAAACTCCGGCACAACGAGCACCGGCTCTCCCTCAACGGGGATAATTGTCACGCAGGGCTGAATACTGGGAGCATCCCAATGTGAAGACGTGAAGCCGCCGAAATACCTGCAATTTTGCATACTCCACAATAGTAATACATCGACCTGTTGCTCGTTCATAAGTTTTTGAGCCTTCCTGATCCTCGAACGGTGCTCTTCATAAGGCACATCAGATAGATGAGGATGGGGGCCGAACACCGCGTAACCAGTTTGCTCTGATGCTTTTTGTAAAGCCATCTTCATTCCTCCTTAAATTTCCATGGCCCTAACCAAGTGTTTAGGTAACCAGAACTACCTTAATCAACAAGTTTTAACAGGTAACCAGCCATATTCACCTCCCCCCCATTAATCCATAATTATCGTGACAACCTCGACCAGCCGTTGCCGAACCTCTTCCCAATTATCAACCAAGTCTGGCTCGAGCAGCCATTGCATCATTGCGCCTTCTAGAACTCCCGTTATTAGAATTGCATCATATCTGTGCCTTCCACTGGTATGTCCCTCAGGATCATCAAGCATTAGCTCCTCCAGAAATATTGAGCGAAAATCACGATGAATTTTGACAACTTCCTGTTTCAACCTATCATTGTAAAAACCCTGAGCCCATAAATCATAATAGCCGATCTGCAGCTGGGGTTTTTCCCTGTAATTAGACCAAAACTGGTTGATCGCTTGAATCAGGCGCTCTTTGGGGCTGCTGCATTCTTGAATACTCAGCCTTATTTCTGAATACAATTTTCTGGCAAGGTGAGAAGCAAGCTGGATGATAATGTCTTCCTTGTTTTTAAAGTAGTAGGTTAAAGTACCCTTACTTACCCCAGCTTCTTCGGATATCAAATCCATAGTTGTTGCACCGCTTCCGTGCCTGAACAAGCATTTCATGGCAGAGTCAAGAATAAATTCTAGTTTTTCCCCCTTGTCCATTCCTTTCAAAGCATCACTGCTGGGCATGTCACGTCTACCTCCGTCTTCGAAATATAGCGTTTGCTTAGTTAAAAAATAGTGCGAGCCGATATCAGCAACATGACTGATTATTATGTTGCCTTAAGAACCAACTTCCAGTCGCGCGGGAACAATATCCCTGGCGAAAACATCTGCCTCGGTCTCGGCACGCTTGATGATTTCGGCCTGACCCTCATTTACCAGCACGGTAGCCGGCCTGGGCATGGCGTTAAAGTTACTAGCGGATACCTCTTGATAAGCACCGGTATCAAGGATGGCAATGATGTCGCCCACGCTGACCTCGGGAACCATTACTTCGGGCAGCATTCGATCGGCAAAACACGATCTTCCGACAATATCAGCAAGTATAGTAGATTTCTGATCGGCTTTATTGGCAAATATGAACTGGTGAAGATTATTTTCAAAGACGCCACCGGTCATAAAGAAATAGGTGGTATCGAGCAAGATCCAGTTCCAGCGGATAGGTTTGGTCTGACTTTTGGTTTTAAGGACAGTACTAAGATGGATACCTGCGTTGCCATACAAACTTCGGCCGGGTTCAATCTGCAGGGTAATTCCTGTTGGATCAATTTTGTGCCTAATCAGCGCTTTACGTAAGGTATCTGTAATACCATCAGCGTATTCTTCAATGGAGGGCGCCAATTTTTCATTTGGTTCTTTACGCATGAAAATGGGCATCGCCTTGGATATTATCTTATATCGCTTTTTTTCACCTAAAAGCTTCATACCGATCATACCGATCCACAGGCATAGGAAAAGTAAATTGTCCAGCGAAGAACCCAGAATCTTACCAAAGGGGTCTCTTGGTGTGGGGATCCCACCACCGATATCTATCTCCTCCGGCTCCCACCCCTTCCACTCTTCTTTTAACATGGCAATCAATTTAATATACCTCTTAATGCTTTCTCTCCAATATTTCACACTATAATGATGTCGTCCGAGATGTATGTGAACACCTACCAGATCAACATATTCCGACTCCAGGGCTTTCTTGCCAATGGATAAAACATGCTCGGTCGGAATTCCGCTTTTATACACCTGGAAGCCTATATCAATCGGTACCGTTTCATGGGCAAATCCGGTAGGCTGCCATAGATTCGGGAAATCAGGCCTTAGTCTCAAGCGAATCTTGGCTTTTTTCCCAATTGCTTGTGCAGCCTCTACAATGAGGTCCAGTTCGTCTATATCGTCAACAGTTATTTTAACACCGGCTTTGATGCAATTACTGATATGTGATTTACTCTTGCCACCGCCGTTAGCTGAAATGAGATCGGGATTAACTCCCGATTTCAGGGCTGCGGCGAGCTCACCCACTGAAAATACGTCGCAACCAGCCCCCTCTTGTGTCAAGATATACCTCAATGCTAGGTTCCAGTTGGCTTTTATCGCCGGCAGAATATTAATTGGCCCTTCCGGCCATCGTTCGGTGAAAGCTTTTTGATACCTTTGGAAATTTCGACGCAGCTGGTTTTCCGAGATAACAAAAATGGGAGAACCAAACTGTCGTATCAGTTCAACAACATCACATTCTTCCATAAAATGATGTCCATCACGAACCGATAAACACGCATCTAAACTTCTCACCGCTGTGCCTCCTAAATATTATTAACATCACTACCCGGAAACAACAAATATCTTTACACGGCAAATTTAATTCGCCATTATTAACGATCTGTCGCCTTCAATTACCTTAATAATAAGGCAGTTTGCACCAGGCAACAATCCAGAGAAACTGCGGTTAATTACAGTAATTTTATTTCATTGAGTTTTAAGTATTTATAAGCTTCCAATAAATCTGCAACTATGCTAAAATCATTATAACATAATGCACAGTCAGTATGTTGTATCGTTAAGTCTATATGATTGCTTCCGGAGTTTGAATAAGAAGGCAATGACGGCTATTCTCTAAACAGCACGCGTGACAGTGCCATTTACATTTATTAAACCTCCGTTAGTAATTTCAAAATGTCTTTTCGATCCTGTTCATCATTGTTACGTTAATCTGTTTACTCATATCTTAAAGCATCAATAGGATCGAGCTTAGCTGCTTTGCTCGCCGGATGCAAGCCAAAAATCAGGCCAATAGCCATTGAGAATAAAAAACTCAGTAAAATCATTGGCACAGATGCAGATGCTGCCGCCCCTAAAAGTAGCGAAGCAAGAGCTCCTACGATCAAACCGAGTATAATTCCGATGATACCACCAATAACAGTTACAATTACAGCTTCAATCAGAAACTGTAGCTGTATATGGAATGTTTTAGCTCCTAAAGCTTTTCTTATACCAATTTCCCTTGTTCTTTCGGTTACGGATACCAGCATAATATTCATAACACCAATGCCGCCCACGATAAGAGATATAGCAGCGATAACAGCAACCGCCAGTGTTATCGTGTTAAGCGTACTTGTCACAGTGTCAAGCATAGAAGTCATGTTAGAAACTGAGGCTTTCCAATCTCTGTTTCCGGCGTAAACACCGTCAAAGTAAATTTGAAAGCTATCTGTTAATTGGTTTACATCTTCATTAGCATTCGCAACGACTGTAAATGAAGTGAAATTCTTTTCCAATACATCTTTTTTGGCGGTAGTTATGGGGACATACATATTTGTCTGTATATCTTTATCTGAAGCTGTGCTTCCAAACGGTCCATCTTGATCGTATTTGTAAACGCCAATAATTATGTAAATATCAATTGAATAGGGTTTGTAAATCTTAATTGTTTTTCCAACAGCGTCCATTCCAAGGGGAAACATATTTTCAACCAATTTGTCAGATACAACGGCTACATTTGCAAGATCATCTATGTCCTGTTGCGATATGATGCGGCCAGACAATAGCGTAATGGTATTTGCTTTTGCATAATCCTCGTTAATACCAGAAATCGAGACATTGGCATATAGTTCCATATCTCTTGCAGTCGCGCTACCGCCTGAATAGTTTGTCGACACCCCATGAATAACATCATCATATCTGGTTTTGAAATCACTAAGCATTTTTTCAGTAATCAGATCAGCGGAAGACGGCGTTTTGCCGGTTATAATGTTTTCTGAAGGAAGACCAAAATTATCACTTGTATCTTCCTTACCTCTTTCCTGAACCGCAATCGTTATGTTAGCTGTTCCAAAGGCTGTAAGACTTGAACTGACAGAGTTTTCCAATGCGTTGCCAATGCTAACGATTGCAATAACTGCAGTAATACCAATGATTATCCCAAGCATAGTAAGCAGCGCTCTCGTTTTATTGCTTTTAAGAGATGATGCAGCCAATGCTATATTTTCCCATATCATACAGCACAACCTCTTTCAAAAGCAGCCTTGTTTGATTCATCACTAACAATCCTGCCATCCCTTATTGTGACAATCCGTTGCGTTTTTTTTGCCAAATCGTCATTATGCGTAATAAGAATAATTGTTCTTTTTTCTTCTCGGTGAATTTTCAAGAACAAGTCTGTAACCATAACACCTGTTTCGGTATCTAAGTTGCCTGTAGGTTCGTCGGCAAGTATTATTGATGGTTCGTTTGCAAGAGCTCTGGCGATAGCTACCCTTTGTTTTTGACCACCGGATAATTCATTCGGCATATGTTTCATTCTGTCTTGCATATCAACGAGCGAGAGTAAATATTCTGCTCTTTCTTTGCGATCTTTTTTAGGAATACCCTTATAGAACATTGGAAGTTCTACATTGCTGAGGGCGTTTATCTTAGCAACAAGGTTGAATGTCTGAAAAACAAAACCAATTTTCTCATTCCTTATTTCAGCAAGCTCGTTATCCGTCATTTCCGCGATTGTTGATCCATCCAAAAGATAGAGCCCTTCTGTCGGTCGATCAAGTGCGCCTATAATATTCATAAGCGTGCTCTTTCCAGAACCAGATTGCCCCACGACAGCAACAAACTCACCTTCAGAAATTTTCAATGATATTTTTCGCAATACTTCAAGCTCATTAGGCTCGCCAATAAAATACCTTTTAACAATATTTCTCAATTCAAGCATTTGCTTTACCTCGTTTTTCACATTTACAGGCTATTTAGTTTACACCCGGAGTGCTAAGAATAATCAGCCCATCCTCTATTCCCTCACCTGAAATCTCCGCTGATGTACTGGTTATGATCCCGATTTCTACAGAGATATCAATGGTTTCGTTATCGGACTGTGACCGAACAAAGGTTCCGTTTTCGTTTGTGATAATAGCTGATAATGGTACTGCGTAAACGTCTTTCTTTGAAGCAACTATGATTTCAAGAAATGCGTTCATTCCAATCTTGATGTTTTCATTCGGGTTTTTAAGCGCTACCCAAATCTCAAATTCTACATTCGTCGAACCCGCTTCGCTGACAGCTGTCGGAGAAATGTAGATAATATCGCCTTCAAAAATATCTTTATCTGTTGCATCGGTGGTAATCAAGACATTCTGTCCGATACTTAAATCGCTGAGGTTATATTCCTTTACCTTCGCCGCTACATACAATAGATTCGTATCCTCAATCGTAAAAAGAATTCCGCTTGGATTAACTCCTTCTTTTGCGTTTACTGCTGTGATTGTTCCGCTTCCCGATGCAGTAATCTCAGAGTCTGCAACCTGGTCAAGTAGCCTGTCAAGTGTAATCTGCTGGTTAGTTACATTCGATTCACCAGTTAAAATATTATTTTTAGCTTGATTTAGGTTGTTTTGAGCGTTTGCTACGCTTAGCTGTGCAGCTTCTAGCGATTTCGCTGCATCCGTAACATTCCTTTGGGCAGTTGTTAATTGTGTTATGTTATCTGCAGCGGTTTTATCTTGTGCATGTTGCAAATCTGCCACTGCTTTGTCATAAGCTCGCTGCGCATCACTAACAGCTGTTTTAGCTAAAGCTACACTTTTTGTTGCATCTTCAACTGCTTTTTCATAAGCTCTGTCCAGATCTTCCACTGCTTTATCGTATGCCCTTTGAGCATCGGTTACAGCGTTTCTCGCAGCAGTAACTTTTGCGTCGGCCGCATCTTGAGCAGACTGATTGGAATCATAATAATCAGATTGCGCTTTATACAGATCGTTATAAGCTTTGTTAAGAGTAACCTGTGCATCTTCTAATGCTCTTTTTGCAGCAACAACCGCAGTAGCTGTCGTATCATTGTTATTCGCCATCAGAATGGCTTCATAGTCATTTTGGCTTCTCTCTACCGCTACTTGTGCCGCGTTAATCGCAAAGTCATAAGCTGAACTGTTGAAGGATGAGGTTTCGCTGTCTCTGTCGTTATTCGCTTTTTCCAGGTCGGTTATACTTCTGTCAAGGTTGATTTTAGCGTCATTGATTATATTATTATATGTATATACGTCAAAGTCATTTATTTCGGAATAAAGTTCGTATTCAGCTTCTGCCAAGTCTGCTGTTTTCTTGTCAAGCGTAACCTTTGCCTCGGTTATTGTATGATCATATGTGTATGTATCAAACGGTTCAATAATTGCTTTTTCAGCTTCCTCAAGGTCAGCAAGGCTTTTTTCGTAAGCAAGCTCCTGTCTATCAAGGGATACACTAGCGGAGTTAAGCGCATTTTGTGCGTTTACAATACTGTTTTGGTTATTTTGTTTTTCTGTTTGCAACGTTTTTTGTGCGTTATTCAAATTGTTTTTGGCTTGGTTAATATCGTAATCTAAGCTTGTTGTATCAATTCTTGCCAAAATATCTCCTGTTTCGACTCTGACCCCGGTTTCCACTAAAACCTCACTCACCGGATAACTTGATAACGTCGAAAAGATATTGATAACATTTGAGCTGTTAACTTGCCCGGAAACAGAGATAGCATTCGATATCTCTGTTTTGCTTAAAGTTATTGTGGTGATGCTTCGCGCTTCTGATGCCACCCGACGGCCGACAGCTGATGTGTACATAACTACGCCTAAACAAAGTAACACCATAACTATTGCTGCTACTATCCATCTTGAATATTTTTCCTTTGTATCTTTTTGCTTTCCACTCTTTTCCATTATATCAACTCCCCCGCATTAACATTTCTCTTGACGTTTGAACTGAACTTCCGCACTGTCTTTACTACTGCTTTACAGAATATTTTCTCTGACAGTGGCAATGATAGATTCCAGACTATCAAGCTCGTGCATAAAATTACCACGCATTTATGAACCATAAATGAACTGCACAAACATAAAAGCGTGGCACACAATATTATTAATAAGTTTTGTGCGACACGCCTTACCTTACATATTTATGAATAAATTGTTTATATGAAAATCAAGTCGCCGCAGGGTTAAACGGGATAGAAACGGTAAACACTGAGCCAACACCCGGCTCACTGTCAATAGTGATACTGGCCCCTAATACCTCTAGTATCTGTTTAACCAAAGCAAGACCAAGCCCGTAGCCTTGATCTGAATGGGAGGAGTCCCCCTGATAGAACCGCTCAAATATCCTCAATTGCGTGGTGGCATCCATCCCAATGCCGTTATCCGCAATTTCTATGATTATCATGTGACTATCAACACACATTTGAACACTAATCGTACCGTTTACACCTGTAAATTTAACTGCGTTATCGAGAATGTTGATCCACACCTGGGCCAGCAGATCTTCGTTTCCATAATAGCTGACTTCCGGCAAATCCACGTTCAGCTGAATTCCTTTGACCCGCCATTGAGGATCCAAGGATAATATTGCCTGACGGATTTGTTCATCTAAATAGAACCGTGTGGGTTGCTCTTGTATTTTCCGATTGTCAAGCTTTGAAAGATTCAAGATATTACTAACAAGTTTTATAAGACGACCAGTTTCACTTTGGATCTTCATGAAGTAATCATGGCGTTCCTCTTTGGTGATTTGGTCACTATCTATCAGTTTGGCATATCCTGAAATAATCGCGAGTGGTGTTCTGAATTCATGAGAAACATTCGATATAAAATCTTTGGCCAGGTATTGGTTTGACTTCAATTCCTGGGCCATGATCATAAAATTCTGTGCCAGCTGTCCGAACTCATCCTTTCTTTCCAAGCTATTTAAGCTGATATCAAACTTCCCCGAAGCAATCTGCTTCGTTGCGTTCGACAGTTCAACAACAGGCGATACAGCTTTTCTTGAAATTGTCGCAATAATTATTACTGAGATTATTACAGTAAAAACTGGTGTCAAGATCTCTTTCAGAGCAAAACCCAGATAAAAGGCAGCAGGGTTCCCTCTGGTAGCCAGAATGCCGCTGATGAAAAATGAGAGCAGAGTTGCTAGTAATGATGATGCTAATACAGTAAGAACCAGGAATATGGCAAACTTCGTTTGGATGCGTTTCATCGTTTAATCACCGCTCTATACCCGAGTCCTCTAACGGTTTCAAGCTCAAAATCCGGCGAATCCGCAAACTTTTCTCTCAAGCGCATAATATGAACATCAACTGTACGTGAGTCTGATTCGCTTTCATAGCCCCAGATTTCGTCCATTAGAATATTTCGTGTGAATATTTTATTTGGGTAGGACAATAGCATATGTAGAAGCAGGAATTCCTTCTGCGGAAGAGAAATAATACACTCGCCAAAAGTAACCATCAATGATTCTGAATTTAAGGTTGATGCGCCAACGTTAAGGATATGGCTACCTGACAGGTTAGAGCGCCGCAGTAGCGCCTCAACTCTGAGCAACAGTTCTTCCATATCTATCGGTTTTACCATATAGTCATCTACACCTGTTTTAAAGCCTTTTCTTTTATCCTCTAAAGTTTCCTTTGCGGTAACCAACAATACGGGAATTGTAATCCCTGCCCCTCGGAGCTCACCGGTTAACTCATAACCGTCCATCTTAGGCATCATGATATCTGCTACAATAAGATGTATGGCTTCTTTTTCCAAGGCATCCAGCGCCTCAAAGCCGTTACCTGCTTCAAAAACATTATACCCGGTGCGTACAAGGTGAATACACATAAGCTGCCTTAGCTTTTCATTATCCTCAACCACCAATATATTTACCAAAAGGCACCTCTCCTATCCCTCTGCTCATTATATCTATACCCGAAACCCTAAAATTTATAAAACAAGTTTAGATCAGAATTATGAACACAATATGAAGTTTATTTACTGATCTGTTTCTTCGACTGTTAATTATGCAGTCCTGCACAAATTGGCTATAATATAGTTCTGAATAAAGCGATGCGACCCAACAGCCAAACCGGCGGCAATAACCAGTTCATCACTAACCCTTGTTTTGCGAAGACGATGTTTTCTTTAATCGTACCCTCAACATATCCAGGCATCCTGTAAAACCATGCAAAACTGGTCATGAACATTTTCTCTGGTAACCTGACTTATTGGTGTTCTATCTAAAAGAATTACGTTATCACGGACTTGACCCATTTTGGTGGATACTTCAATACTTGGAGTAATTTTAGAGCGGAAACTTTCTCCTTATCTTTGAAAGACATCATGCTCAAAGAGCTAATTAGAGAAATTCATGATGATAGTGAAGTTACCTACGGCGCACCCAGAATTCACGCCGTACTTACATTTGAACTTGGTATTAGTTGCTTGGAAAACGGGTTACCCGGTTAATGTGTGAAGAAGACCTTGTCGGAGAGCATCGTCGTAAGAATAACGGCCACATAAAAAGAGACTTGATCCGACTGGTTTATCCTGACCTTGTTGAGCATTCCTTCACAGCAATTGAACCTAACCAACTCTGGGTAGCTGGATATTACCCGGCACGATACCTCTGAAGGCTGGCTTTTCCTGGCGGTGATTATTGACCTGTTTTTTCGGATCGCTACCGGTTGGCCAATGAGCAAAAAACCGGTTGCTGATTTAGTGGTAAGTGCCCTTAACATGGCCGTTTGGAATCGTAGGCCCCATAAGGAGCTTACCCATCTTTCTGATCATGGTTCGCAATACACCTCATTAGTCTTTAGCCAACGTCTGGAAGATCCCGGCTTACTTGGCTCAATGAGTACAGTTGGGATTGGCGGTGTGATTTCTCCAAGAAAACGTCTGCACCCCCCATCCTTCCATTTTATTTTACCGTTTACAGTTGAATTGCAAGACCTGACCCTATTATGTATTATGCCGGATATAATTGATTTGCTTGGTTTAATAAGTCAAAAGATTATCTGAAGACAAAAAAGGAATGATGTTATTATGAACCTCTCTTAAATAATTTTTCCTGCATAGTATGTATCATCCTTCGGTGTGTGATGTTGCTATCAACAAAAGAAAAGGTATTAATTCTACTGTATTGGTTAAATGATTTTAGCGTGATTATATTTGGCAGAAGCTTCTCAACAATAATAACGCCCGTGAAAAGGAGTAAATTCTGGTGGCAACAAATCTCAACAACCCCGTCTCCTTGACAATCTGACGATCAAAACCTGTTAATTGATTTTACTTATAGCCTTGATCATCGCACCACTTAAGCAGCCTGAGCTTAGCATTCCCCCAATGCTTTTGCATAGCCTCAATAGTTTTTTGGCAATCAAATTCTTCAGTAGCTTTGTAAATTGCATAATGTTCTTCAGCTCCAATACAGCGATTTTTTTCTGATATGTTGTATTCACCAAAAAGAATATCTGTTTTAGCCTCAATTTGCTTCGCAACTCTATACAAAGCATCATTATCAGCATATTTATAGAATACAATATGAACGCTCATTGCTTGTCTCCAGTACTCATCTGTTGGATTCGATGAAGCAAGCTCTAAATGAGCTTCGGTGTAGTTCTTTAATTCTGCAACCAGATTTTCAAATTTATTGCTTAGATAAGCCAGCGATATAGCTCCGCAGTCAAGAATACAGTTTACATCAAAAATCTGGCTTACATCTTTCTGAACAATATTGATTACCCTGGCACCTACATTAGGAATAAAATCAACCAAACCTTCTTGTTCCAGCTTAATAATTGCCTCCCGGATTGGGGTTTGGCTAATGTTAAGCTCCTCTTTAAGCTTTGAAATATCAATTTTTTCTCCACACTTGATAGCTTTATGAGTTATGTCATGACGTAACTTGTCATATAGCTGCTCGGTAAGTGAACGTTTTGATATGAAGTTTTCTACTTGCATCAATTACTTCATCCCCTTTCAAAATATTTATTTTCATGATTTATATGAAGTAAACCTGCCATTAAAACAATTATATTCTATATTAAATAAAGTTAAAAGACAGATTAGCTTTGCAGAGCCATTTGCGTTGAAAACAATATTTGCTTTTAAATGCGTATTTCGGCCGTAACCGGACACTGAATCCGGAATCATCCGGACAGATTAACGGCACATCTGGACACCTTTAAATAATGCTTGTAGCAAAACCAATAAGTTGGTGTATCTCATAACTTACCATCTTTACGAGCACCATAGTAGGTCTTAGCTCCATAAACAGCATCTAAATCTCTTCCATCATCAATCTCCTTGTTACTTTCTTCTTTTTTGCACTTGAAAGATCTCTTTGGAGCAATGTTGTTTAAGAACTAAAACATTCTACACACCCAGGGACTGTTAAAAAACACAATCATCAACACGGCAAGAAGCCTGAAAAAAGATCTTGACAAAACCTTTTCTATGTATTATATAGTATATAATATAGAATATATAATATACTACCTATCGATGGATAGTTTAATTTAGCCAACCGAGTTTAAAAAGCAACTTTTGACTGAAAAAATCAGTTATTTCCTCAGCCAGGTTTAACTCTTAACTGCGACTATTTTGCGTCAGATTAAGAGCAGGTCTTTGCTTAACTTGCTTGCAACGCTTATATTATTTCCTGATTCATAGTAATGTATATGATTTTATCTGTTCATCTGAGAATAGGAGCTGTTATTATGGGAACACTTCTTATGAAGGGCAATGAGGCAATTGGTGCAGCTGCTATAGCAGCAGGCTGCCAGTTTTATGCTGGCTATCCGATAACACCGCAGAATGAATTGACTGAATATTTAGCTAAAAATTTACGTCAGGCCGGGGGTGTATTTGTGCAGGCCGAAAGTGAAATTTCTGCCATAAACATGGTATATGGCGCAGCTGCGGCAGGAGGCCGCGCTATGACATCATCGTCAAGTCCGGGAATAAGTTTAAAAATGGAAGGGATATCATATTTAGCAGCCGCGGAATTACCCTGTGTTATTGTAAATGTTATGCGTGGAGGGCCGGGGCTTGGTGGCATACAACCAGCTCAGTCAGACTACTTTCAGGCTACCAGGGGAGGTGGTCATGGAGACTATAGGATGATTGTCTTGGCACCTACTTCAGTGCAAGAAATCTTCACGCTAACTGAGCTTTCATTTTTCTTATCCGAAAAATATCGGATACCGGTCATGATTTTGAGTGATGGCTTGCTGGGTCAGATGATGGAAACGGTTGATTTAGATATTAAGTCAAAAACAGACAAACATTTTAACTTCAAACTCTGGGTTACCAATGGCTGTAAAGGCAGATCTAAAAATCAAATCAACACCCTGTATCTAGAACCATCTGAGTTGGAAGCATTGAATATCAGACTCCAAGAAAAATATAAAGAAATCCATTTAAATGAGCAAAGATCGGAAATGTATCATATTAATGATGCAGTGATTGTTCTTATCGCTTATGGCACTTCTGCTCGCATTGCAAAAGAGGCAGTTAATTTGGCGCGCTCTCATGGGATTAAAGCAGGTTTAATCAGGCCAATTACACTTTGGCCATTTCCCGAAGATATAATAAATAAAAAGATAAATTCCGCTAAAGCCGTATTGGTCGTCGAGATGAGTGCCGGTCAAATGGTAGACGATGTCAGGTTGTTGGTAAATGGTATAATGCCGGTTCATTTTTATGGCCGTATGGGTGGAATGATTCCAAATGTGTCAGAAATACTGGAAATAATCAGATCTGTAAATTAGACATGCAATGACTATATTGTATAAGGAGGCATATGTCATTAACCAAAAATTGCACACTAAGCCAGAAGCATTAGCAAATCTAAGGACTCATTATTGTGCTGGATGTACTCATGGAATTATTCACCGCATTATTGCAGAATTAGTTGATGAGCTTGATCTAAGAGAGCTTACTGTAGGGATATCTCCGGTTGGATGTGCTGTTTTCGCCGGCAACTATTTCAACTTTGATGTAGTTCAAGCGGCGCATGGCAGGGCACCGGCAGTTGCAACTGGTGTAAAAAGAGTTAATCCTAAAAATTTTGTATTTACATACCAGGGAGATGGCGATCTCGCTTCAATCGGAATGGCTGAATTCCTCCATGCAGCAATTCGTGGAGAGTCCATAACAACTATATTTATTAATAATGCCTGCTATGGTATGACAGGAGGACAAATGGCTCCGACTTCATTATTAAATCAACGAACCACAACCACGCCTGACGGGAGAAAAAAAGATTACAATGGAGAGCCAGTATTGGTCGCTGAATTATTGAGCCACATTGGTGGTGCAGTTTACGTCAATCGTGTTTCTGCGCAGAACCCTCATCATATTGCAAAAGCAAAAATTGCTATAAAAGAAGCATTCCTTGTTCAACTTAATAATCTGGGTTATTCCTTTGTTGAAGTGCTTTCTACCTGCCCTACAAACTGGAACATGACCCCCATACAATCAATTAAATGGGTAGAAACAGAGATGCTACCTTTTTATAAATTAGGCAAAATAAAAGATCCGGGAGCTGTTGTGCTGTGAGTAAGTATGGATTGGTAATATCCGGTTTTGGCGGTCAGGGCGTACTTTTCTGCGGATACCTTTTTGCTCATACTGCAATGCTTGAAGGTAAAAAAGTAACCTGGGTTCCTTCGTATGGTGTTGAAATGCGTGGAGGAACAGCTCATTGTTTAGTCCAAATATCTGACATAGATATTAATTCACCTCTGATTGAAGAACCTGATGCATTATTGGCTTTTAATAAGCCATCATACGATAAATTCCATCATACCGTAAAAAACAATGGTGTAATTATTTTCAACAAGACTCCTACAGAAAATTTACCTCCTTCAAGTAGCCATCAATTGTTTTCAATAGAAGCAGGTGAGATCGCTAAGGAGCTCGGTGATAACAGGGTGGCTAATCTTGTTATCATTGGTGCTTTTGTAAAACACACTAAAGTTCTATATATTGAAAATATTTATAGAGCGCTTGAAGAAGTTTTGCCGCCACACAAACTTAACCTTATCGATGCCAATATTAAGGCTTTAAAAGCAGGCCATGAATACGATCTCTGCAGCATTTGAAGTCACATTAAAATGAAAATTGATTGAAGAGTGATGGTAAAAGCATTGAATAAAACCTTGGTGATTTATACTAAAGACAAAAGTGATGTAATTTCTAAAGTATTCGGCGTTATCCGGCGTCAAGATTATGTTATAGAGAATGTCTTAGTTAATAGAAATGAAAATTCAACCTTATTAATCATCATTACTGTTAAAGAATCTATCAGCAACCTACCGTTTGAATATCTTATTAAGCAGATTGAGAAACTAATTGATGTTACAGGTGTATTATGTGAGCTTAACAATAACAGGAATTAAGTGGCAATAAAAAAAACATCAGGTCAATAAAGTATGCTTTCAGCATGGCGTAATTAGATTCGATAAGTTGCAGTATTTGTCGCTTAAGATTTCATTAAGGCATGCACCGGTCTAAATTGCTGATAGGGTTTGGATATTCGAAGCGAAAGGATGATATATGTGGGTATTTTTAACTATTGCAAGGACTTACCTTACGAGCAAATAACATTTTTTTTTGATCCCGCAACCAAAATGAAAGCTATAGTTGCCATTCATGATACTACTTTAGGGCCAGCACTTGGCGGCACGAGGATGTGGAGTTACAGATCAGAAGATGAAGCCTTGCTTGATGTGCTCAGGTTGGCTCGTGGTATGACATACAAAGCAGCAGCCTGTGGTTTAGACTTAGGTGGTGGGAAAGCGGTGCTCATAGGAGACTGCTCAAGGGACAAAAATGAGAGAATGCTTAAGGCTTATGGTCGTTCATTAAATTATTTAAATGGCAGGTATATAACAGCTGAAGATGTAGGTACAAACCAGCATGACATGGACATTATTCACCAGGTAACTAATTGTGTTGTTGGCACTTCCACCGGAAGTGGGGATCCTTCTCCCTTTACTGCTTATGGTGTTTACAAGGGTATTAAAGCTGCAGTCAGCTACCTAAATGGTTCGGATACCATGAAGGGACTTGTTATCGCCGTTCAGGGGCTGGGTAATGTTGGTTATAATTTGTGTCAATATTTACATGATGACGGCGCAAATTTATTAGTTTCGGATATTTGTATGTCGCAAGTTAAACGAGCTGTGAGTGCATTTAATGCTGTTGCAATTGAGCCTGATGATATATTTAATGTTAAGTGTAATATCTATTCTCCCTGTGCGTTAGGAGCAGTTGTCAATGATAATACGATCGGAAGGTTAAAATGCGAGATCATCGCAGGTGCTGCAAATAACGTTTTAGAATGTGAAAAACATGGAGATTATTTACATCAACAAGGTATTTGGTATATACCAGATTATATAATCAATGCCGGTGGATTAATAAATGTCGCCTCTGAAGTCAGTGGATATGATCGTCAAAAAGTATTCACCAAAGTAGAAGGCATACATGACACAGTTATGAAAATAATGAGAATGTCCAAAGAAAAAAAAATACCACCCTATCGGGCAGCTGATTTATATGCTCTGGAGAGAATAAACAAAGTAAAATCTATTGAAATGAGTTGAAACAATGGCATATAAAGTAAAACTGCATATTAATAAAGAGCTATGTAAAGGGTGTGGCCTATGTTGTTGCTTTTGCCCTAAAAACATATTGTCACTGGGAGATACTGTTAATACCCACGGCTATTGTTTTATAACAGTGATTGAGCAAGATAAATGTATTGGCTGTGCCAATTGTTATCAGGTTTGTCCAGATCTCGTTTTTACTATAAGTAAAGGGTTCACAAAAGAATCATGTGGATAGATATGGATTGAAAAAGCTTCTAAGTCAGCAGGTTTATTTAAAAACGTTCGAACAAAACTCGGTGCAAAAACTACCAAATCTCATTCGGCATCTTCTGTTGCCAGTGAAAAAGTATTACCGGTGTTATAAAACAATGTAAAAGTAAAGCAAATTGAATATAACAAGTGAAGGTCAATTTGAAAAGCGAGGATTAAAATATTGAGCAAAAATAACAACCGAACAACTACCGAGGACAGATTGAAGTTATGGATTAATGGTTCCCCAAAATGCCAGGAGAGAAATGATGCTTTTCTTACTGTTTCCGGAAAAAACATACTATCTCTTTATACTCCAGTCGATCTTAAAATACTTGATTATGACAGAGACATAGGTCTCCCAGGTGAATACCCTTATACGAGAGGAATTCATCCCAGTATGTACCGGGGTCGTCTTTGGACAATGCGCCAGTTTTCAGGATTTGGAGATGCCCTTGAGTCTAATAAGCGCTATCAGTATCTGCTGAATCAAGGTCAAACAGGACTAAGTGTTGCTTTTGATCTGCCAACGATTATGGGCTTCGATTCAGATCACGAACGTGCTTTTGGAGAAGTCGGCCGTTGTGGAGTAGCGATAGATTCTCTCGATGATATGGAAACCTTGTTTAATGGCATAGCTGTTGATTCAATTACTACTTCAATGACCATTAACGGCCCTGCATCAATACTTTGGTGTATGTATTTAGCTAATGCTGAAAAACAGGGCATAAAATTAAACAACCTCGGCGGAACTATTCAAAACGATATATTGAAAGAGTATATAGCTCAGAAATCTTGGATATTCCCACCAGAACCATCCATAAGATTGATTACTGACATTTTTTCTTTTGCTGCTGATCATGTACCGCAATGGAATACGATTAGCATAAGCGGTTATCATATTCGTGAAGCCGGTTCTACGGCTGTGCAGGAACTGGCTTTTACTCTTGCAAATGGTTTTACTTATGTCGAAGCTGGGATCAAGGCAGGTCTTGATATAGACAAATTTGGCTCCCGGCTTTCATTTTTCTTTAATGCTCACATAGATTTTTTCGAAGAGATCTGCAAATATCGAGCCGCAAGACGCATATGGGCGAGGAGAATGAAGAATAATTACGGAGCGAAAGATCACCGAACACTATCACTGAGATTCCATACCCAAACTGCGGGTTGTAGTTTAACTGCCAGCGAACCTGAAAATAATATTGTGCGTACTGCTCTTGAGGCATTATCTGCAATAATAGGCGGCACCCAGTCGTTACACACCAATTCAATGGATGAAGTATTAGCTTTGCCTACTGAAAAAGCAGTGAAAATCGCTCTTCGTACTCAACAAATTATTGCCTGTGAAAGTGGTGTTACCAATACTATTGACCCTCTGGGCGGATCTTATTTTATCGAAACTCTTACCAATGAATTGGATGCAGAAGTAGAGCAATATTTTGAAAAAATAGATCAGCTGGGAGGGGTGCTGCCTGCAATAGAACATGGGTTCTTTCAACAAGAGATAGCTGATGCCGCCTATAAATATCAGCAGGCAGTAGACCGTAAAGATCGAGTAATGGTTGGAGTTAATCATTTTTGTAGCAATGATCAAACAGAAGTTGATCTTCTTAAAATTAATCCATTAATTGAAAATAAGCAGGTCGGCAGGCTCAAAGATTTAAAGTTGAGACGAGATAACCAGGCTGTAGTAAACTGTTTATTGAGGTTGAAAAAAGCAGCAAGCGGTAATGAAAACCTAATCCCAATGATTTTAGATGCAGTTAAAGTGTATACTACTGAGGGAGAAATTGTTACAGCGCTTAAAGAAGTTTTTGGTGAATACCGAGAAAAGCCCATATTTTAAGATTAGGAGGCTATAAATGGTTAATAAAAGAATTAGGGTATTAGTAGCCAAACCAGGCTTAGACGGTCATGACCGCGGTGTAAAAGTGATAGCACGGTTTTTACGGGATGCTGGAATGGAAGTAATTTACACAGGCTTACACCAGACACCCAAACAGATTGCCGAGGTTGCTTTACAGGAAGATGTTGATGTCGTTGGTGTAAGCGTTCTTTCCGGGGCGCACATGTCCCTTGTTCCTGAAATTCGTAGACTGCTAAATGAAAATGGCATAGGTGATGTTTTGTTTTTAGTTGGAGGAATTATCCCAGAAGACGACGCTACAGAATTAATTAGTAGTGGTTTTGTTGATCAAGTATTTAAACCAGGCGATTCTTTGAATTTGATAACAGATTATATACAGAAGTTTGTTAAGGGGGAGCAAAGTAATTTTTAGACAATATGCTAAGTTCGCAGGGGCTGTTAAAGACCCGGAAATCGGAAGCAGAAAACAGGGTTCCCATAACGCAGATTGCTTAGACTAAGATGGAGCATGACATGTTAAAATGGTAGTTGCTTGGCCATCTTGAAATTGTACCACATAAAACCTTCTAATTTAAAACATAACCCCACGTATACTATTTGTCATAAGTAATTGTTCTTCTATTAAGGCACCAGATCTGTCTCCTCATAGGTTAGAATCTGATGCACCTTATAAGCTAAGGATATATTTTCATAAAACCCCAGATTGCTGTTATCTTTATTCCATAGCTGGCTGATGCGGTTCAGCCGGTACCGAACGGTGTTCTCATGCTGAAACAACTCCGCAGCAGTTTTTTTAAAATCGCCACTGTTTTTAACATAACAGATCATAGTGTGTAGCAGGTCTCCTTTGTTTTCCTCATCATACTGTTCCAGGAGAGCAATGGTTTCGGCATAAAACTGCCTGAGCACTTCCCTGTTTTTCATTTGCAGTAGCAATTTGTAAGAACCGATTCGGCTGTAGTGTTCAACGGGCGAACGGCTGATCAGAGCTGTCTTGCTGGCGATCATGGCTTGCTCAATACTATTCTTGAGATGGCGGGGCTTTTCATGGACATCACTGATCCCCATATGGTATTGAGAAGCATATTTGTTGATCAGCTGACGGATGCTTTTAATCAGGTTATCTTCCTGTTCCTGGCGGATGGGCTTTTCTGTGGTATAGAACCCCAGGATGGTGTGATGGTAGTTTATAGCAAACATGTGTTGATCGTTGTTTATGCTTTTGATAATAAAATTGTTCTCAGCAGTAATTTCGTTGTCCAGCTGTAAGTGAAAAGCTATTAAATAGCGTTGAAAACCCGGATTCAGTGTATAAGCCAGGCGTTCCAGCTTTTCTTCATCATAGTTGTTTTCGAGGATCTGGTCCAGCAGCATCACAGATGTACTGTTATGCTGTTTTGCAAAGATTGCTTTCATCACATCGCTGATTACATCAGCATATGGGATGTTTTTATCCAGGGTGATGAATGGATAATTGACTTCATTAGCATAGTGAATCACTTCTGGGGGGATCTGGGGGAAATACCTGAGGAACAATACCAGACCGCTGGAATTAAACTGGTGGTAAAGCTTGATGGTGTCAAACAACAATTCGGGCGAGTCCTTGATAGCATACATGCTGGAGATAAAAAAATCACCTTTAGCGTACAGATTATTCGTCGCACCGAATATTTCATAGTCGACAGGAAATTCCGGGCACTCCACAACGCTAATCCGATAGACTTTTCGGTCCAGTCCACCGCTGCCGGCAATTACCTGTGCACTCTGAAAAGATGGCAGTTTCAACGCATCCGAAACAGTTATATAATACACATTATTCACTCCTCGGGCAAGATTTTCTTCCAGGAAAGCGTTGAAGCCCCAGACAAAACGCTACCCTTTCAGACGGCAGATGTTCGAAGGCTACAGTTGGTCGAAAGGACGCCAGGTTAAATCAAACCCAAAGCTTCTTGGCCCGAGAACCGCTAGTCCTTTTTCAGTTGTCCATACAGTGGGAGCAGGTAAAGCATAGACTGCAACAAGCATGTTTTTTCCAAAGTATGGATTCATGACCGGTTTGCCTGTCTCTGTGTTTATAATGCAAACAAGATCTGGAACGGTTGCATGAAAATTACCGTTTTTCCAGGTGATAATGTTTTCATTTTTATACCAGATTTTGTACTCATCACCCCTGTAAGAGCCGGTTCCATCAAGAATTACATCGCCTACCGTAAAGCCTTCAACGGTTCCCCATTCGTTAGAGCGTACAACTCCGGTAAATAAAAGAGCACCCTGTCCTGCTTCGATGACGGCACTTACAGGATCCTGACGCTTTTCATGGGCAATTCTGTAAGCTTTGCCAATTTTCCAGGCATCAGTAATGGCGCCACGAATAACCGCGTTTTTTAGTATGCCGGCTGGCTGAACATGGTCAACAACTGCAATTTGATTATTGCTGACTATGGCCAGGGCACGAACAAGAGATTCCGCGCGGTAATCATTGATCACATTGGTGATGATGGCAGATTCACCAAATTCGTTGACAACTGCTATTGGATGAATAGGAATATCGTTCAGGTAATAGGTAGAATGCTGCAGTTCCGGAACAGATCTGCCTGCAGGATCTCCATCAACAATGAGCTTACCTGCCATAGCAGCACTGTAAAAAGCAACTGCCGTATTTCCGCCGCCCAGTTCCGTAGAGATAACTGCCTTCACTTCCTGGCCTAGATATTTTTCCATTTCTTTAAGAGCCAGCACCTGTGGGACTTCCTGCTGTACAGGAAGGCCTTCATATTTTTTCCGATCTTCTTCCGTCTCAGGAGATATAGCCCCACAGCAATAAGGGGTAACAATTAAATCAGTTGGATCTATCTCACCAAAATCAACCAGTGTAAATGTTTTGCCGGCTTCGAATGCCTGATCGATCTTTTCAATACCGTTTTCAAGACTACCACCGCCGCCTGTGCCCAGTATAGTGCATCCATAGAGAATATCAAGCAGATCCTGTCGTTCTAAATTAATCATATGATTACCTCCTCAGCTATTTTGACTCATTGGGTGTAATTAAACAATTGGCTCGGACTGTAGTTCTTCAGCCGCACACAAAAAGCAGGCTGCATGATGATCAGTATCGATGGTAGCAAAAACAGGCTGTTCTTCTTTGCAACGGGGCATTACATATTTGCACCTGGTATGGAACCGGCATCCGGAAGGAAGATAAATAGCACTGGGGATATTTTCTTCAATGGTTTCCAATTGTTCGATGTTATCTTTGTGCAAATTGGGAATGGAATTAAACAGGGCCTGTGTATAAGGATGTTTGGGATTCTTAAAAATAGAATGTGCTGGACCATCTTCTACAATTTTCCCTAAATACATCACAATAATCCGATCTGCCATATAGTGGACAACACTTAAATCGTGCGAAATCAGTATATTTGTCAATCCCAGCTTCTCTTTAAGATCCTCTAAAAGCTTGAGTATTTGATCCTGGGACATTACATCAATGGAAGAAGTGGGTTCATCAAGGACAACCAGCTTGGGATTAACAGCCAGTGAACGGGCAATGGCAATACGTTGACGCTGACCACCACTAAACTCATGAGGATATTTAAAGGCCGCTTCTTTATCCAGACCTACCATAACCAGCAATTCTTCCACACGCCGAAGCAATTCAATAGCATTTAGATTTTCATGTACCTTAATGGGTTCAGCGATAATGTTTTTCACCAGCCAGCGAGGATTTAGCGACCAAAATGGATCCTGAAACACAATTTGAATGTTTTTTCGAACGCGACGCAGATGGCTTGCCTGGATAGTGTATAGATTATCACCATTAAAAATTACATTACCGGAAGTTGGTTCGTTCAGATTGAGAATAGTATTGACCAGAGTTGATTTGCCGCAGCCCGATTCTCCAACGATTCCCAGCACTTCTCCTTTTCGGAGTTTTAGACTGACATCATCCACCGCTTTTACGAACAGCGTTTCCTTTTGCAAGAAAGACTTTTTTACAGGAAAGTATTTGTAAAGAGTATCAACTTGAAGCAGAATGTCTTCTGAATTTTTCGTTCGAAAAGGCTTATGGCGATCCTGAGTCACTGATTCCAGTAAAAGCTTGGTGTAGTTATGCTGGGGGTTATTAAGAATTCTCTTTACAGAACCCTGTTCCACCAAACTACCTTTATAAAGAATCCCAATTTCGTCGCAGAAAGTTGAAACCAGGCTCAGGTTGTTAGCGATAAATAAAATAGTAACACCGAGCTCTCGTTGGAGTTCTTTCAGAGTTTTCAGGATACTGGCCTGAATAGTAACATCTAGATTTCTGGTAGGTTCGTCAGCGATCAGGAACTCGGCTCCGCAAGCCAGGGCCATTGCAATAATGACACGCTGCCGTTGGCCTCCGCTCAGTTCGTGAGGATATTTTTTCATAATATCTTCAACATCAGGAAGTTTAACCAATTTGAGCATTTCCACAGATTGCCGGGCTGCTTCTTTCTCTCTCATCCTGGGATTTTTATTAGTCCGGATTACTTTGGTTACCTGGTAACCAACGGTAAAAACCGGGTTCAATGTAGACATGGGATCCTGAAAAATCATGGAGATTTTTTTTCCTCTGATTTTGTCTCGCATAAAACTGTCTGCTTTTTTCATCATGTTGAGTCCGTCCAGATTAATCTCTCCCGATGTTATTTCCCCTGGAGGACATTGGAGCAATTGCAGGATGGTCAGAGCCAGCACGGTTTTCCCTGCACCGCTTTCCCCTACGATCCCATATGTCATTCCCTTGTTAATACTTATGTGATCAATTTCCAAGACTTTTCGCTTTCCTGCATAGGAAAGATGGTTTACTTTGAGGTCTTTAATCATGAAATAAGGTGTCATGGTTGATCCCCCTAATTTTCTCGGGTCTTGGGATCCAAAATTTCCCGAAATCCGTCACCCAGCAGGTTAAATCCCAAAACGGTAATAAAAATAGCTAAACCAGGGAAAAGGCTGTACCAGGCAGCATTTAAAAAATAGTTTCGACTGGTACTGATCATCAGGCCCCATTCAGGAGTGGGTGCCTGGGCTCCAAGGCCCAGAAAGCTCAGGGAAGCGATGGTAAGAATAACGCCGCCCATATCCAGGGATGCCTGCACAATGACAGGAGAGACAGTGTTTGGAACGATATGGCTGAAAATGATCCTGGTTTTAGAGGTACCAATTGCATAAGCGGCATGAATGAATTTTCGCTCCTTAAGAGAAATAGCCTGTCCCCGTACAAGCCGGGTATACCAGGGCCACCAGGAAATCGCAATAGCCAGCATGGCGTTTTGAAGGCTGGGTCCCAAGACTGCCACAACAGCAATTGCTAAAAGCAGAGGAGGAAAACTAAGGAAGATGTCGGTAATCCGCATGATTACTTCATCTATCCATCCACCCACGGTACCAGCAATAGCACCTAGTGGAATGCCAATCAGTAATGCCAATCCAACTGCCATTACGGCAGTGTTTAGCGATATGCGCGTGCCAAAGATTACACGACTGAAAATATCACGGCCCAGTTCGTCCGTGCCGAACAAATGCTCTCGGGAAGGTGGCTGAAGACGGTTATCAGTATTAGTTTCATCACTGATATGGGTGGGGTAAGGAATAATAAGCGGTGCAAAAACAGCAAGAAGAAACAATGCTATAACCAGGTATAAGGCAAATCGTGTCAGCTGATTTTTTTGCAGCAGGTGAAATGAAAACCTGAACTCTTTTACTTTTGGTTTTATTGTCTCAAAAAGAAATCCTTTTGTCAGCATGGTGTTCCTCCTCACATTCTGACCCGGGGATCCAGGGCGATGATAATATCGGCAATCATATTAAGGATAATGTAAGAAAAGGCTGAAAAAATGGTAGCACCCATAATGGCTGGTGTATCCATGGTCATGATAGCCGTTGCTACATAGTTCCCCAATCCCGGCCAGCTAAAGATAGCTTCAACCAAAAACGTATTGACCAGCGTATAGCCAAGAGACAAGGTGACTATAATAGCGGTTGGTCCCAGAGTGTTTTTAAGGGCGTACTGCCACAAAACCTGCCTTTCTTTCAAACCATAAGAACGGGCAGCTACGATATATTCTTCATTCAGAACTTCCAGCATGGCAGACCGGGTCATGCGAGCCACCAAGCCAATCGGAAACAGGGCAATGGTAATACACGGGAGCAGCATGTGTTTCAGCGCATCACCGAAAATAAACCACTGTCCGGTAACAGCGGAATCCAACAGCAGCATGCCGGTGATGTTAGGAAGCTCATACATGATGGAGGTATAGGTGCTGACACGGCCACCTAATGGGAGAATTTCCAGGTAATTGTAAAAGATCAACTGGAGAAATAGTGCGGCCCAGAACGTCGGTAAAGAAACAGCTCCGATAGAAAAAAGGCGACTGAAATGATCCAGCATTTTATCTTTCTTCCGGGCGGAATAAATCCCCAGTGGAATACCCAGAAGAACGGCAATGACAAAAGAAAGAATCACCAATTCCAATGTGGGAGGTACAAATATAGCCAGTTCCCGAATGACAGGCTGATGGGTGCGTAATGAGTTGCCCAGGTCGCCCGCGGCCAAAGCTTTAATGTATCGTAAATACTGAATATGCAACGGCTGGTCCAGCCCCAATTCAATAACGGCAGCTTCAATTTGCTGGGGAGTGGCTCGGGGCCCAACCCACTTGGTAGCCGGATCTGAAGGTATGATCCGTGTTATGAAGAAGGTTATTGTGACAACCCCAAGCATCACTATCAAACCTAAAAAGAGTCGTTTTCGAATATAGGATAACATGAGAATCTCCTCCACTTACAAAGGTGGCTGATAAAGCAGATCCTGGAGGGATGCCTCCAGGATCTCTGCAGAACATCATTATGGACATTTGTGAACCATAGACATACAGATTTGTCTATTCCTGATAATAAGTATCATAGAAGAATACGACACCTTCATAGGACGGGTTGGGACTGAAACCGCCGAAGTCATTGGTAACCACATAGATGGTCATATCATCATACATGTGCAGCATATAAGCCTGTTCTACCACTTCTTCCTGAACCTCTCGGAAGATCGCTTCAGCTTGATAGCGGTCAATTGCTGACAGCATGTCACCTTCCTCAACTTTTTCATCCAGTGCCGGCTCATTTATATAAGAAAGATTGAACAACACTTCTTCCTCGGAATGCACCAAACCCCACAACCAACTGCTGGGACTTGGAAAGTCCGGCCACCAGTACATAATCAGAACATCTTGTCTTTCGGGAAGGCTGGAGCTCTTGGATTTCTCCCAGAGATTGTCCCAGGTCATTTCGCGGATATCCATTTCTATACCTAAACGGCGAAGATTCACTTGGTACAGCTGCGCAGCATTTCTATGGCCTTCATCACCGCTGGTAAAGGTAAGTTCCAGTTTAACAGTGTCTGGGTCAATGCCTGAAAGATTAAGATATTCCTGGGCCTTGTCAAGATTATAGGTATACTGAAAGAGGGTTTCATCGTAACCCCATAGTCCTGCGGGGATCAGTCCATAGGATTGGGTGGCTAGACCTTCACGCACATTTTCGACCACTTCTTCATAGGGATAAGCATAGCTCATAGCTTTTCGGAAATTTACATTGTCCAGTGGCGGTTTTTGTGTGTTGAAAAAGCCGATTACGTTTTTCCATGCAGCGGCTTCAATGACTGCCACTTCTGGATTATTTCTCATAGCATTAATATCACTCGTTGAAAGACCGGCGGTAATCTGGGCTTCACTATTTTCCACCAATTGGCGCCGGGAAGTACTTTCCACTACCTTACGGATCAGGATATGATCATATTGGTTATCTGACCAACCCTGCCAGTAATCATCAAATCGGGTCATTAATACTTCTTCACCGGCAACCACTCGTTGCAGTTTATAGGGCCCGGTACCGGATGCGTTGCCGGCATTAAACCAGTTACTGCCCTGCTCTGCCGCATCAGGGGACATGATAAAGCTGGCATATGCGGCACTGGCAATGAGGTCGATGGGAGCAGCATATTCTAAAACAAATTTTACGGTGTACTCATCCAACACCTGAATCTCGGATACAGACTCCCAGATATAGGCAGCACCCATGTTCAAGTTGATAGTACGATCAATAGATTTTTTTACCACTTCAGCAGTCAGGGACGCTCCGTCATGGAAAACAACCCCCTGCCGGATGTTAAATGTCCATTCCATCCCATCTTCATCCACTTCCCAGCTTTCTGCCAGAAGAGGTTCCACTTCCTGGGTGTCGTCATTATACCTGGTTAATGTTTCATAGATGTTGTGCAGGGTAACAATCCCGTTGGAGTATTCCACACTGGGATCCAGATCAATGTACGGTTCACTGAAGTGGGCATAATAAGCAATCCGAGGACCATCTTGCGATGCCCCTCCGTCAGCAGTCTGACCATTTTGATTACTACTTTGGCCGCATCCACTAAAAATCAGGACTAACATCAGCATCATGAATACAAAAACCATACCGCGTAAGCGTTCCATGTCATCTCCTCCTATAGTTGGTCATCATGGGAAAAATACTATAAAATCTCTTCCATAAGAACCTTCAGATCTGGCTCGATAATATTTTTTGATCCATGATCTGTCGATCATTCAGCCATACGGAAGCCTTTAAGCACATGCCCTATCTACCTTAAATCCTCTTGTCTCAGCAGTAATACAACCCTTTTTCCCTGACATCCGAAACAGATTAACAAGCAAGACACAGGGTGGCTTTACAGATCCACCAAAAACCATCGTTCTGTTAAAGCATATATTTTTGTATTTTCTGGTGGTATTAGTTACTTTTTTTTGAAGGGAAGATAAAGCAGGTTGATTAACACAGCCGATGAGGCGAATCATCATCTCTACATTCATCATGATCAAACAGAGACAACGCAAGTTTGAATATTTTTCAACGGCAACTTCAAATGGAATGGAAAACAATAACCATTGGATATTAAACCCTATCCTTGAATCTGCAAGGTACAAAACTCCCGCCAATGCCTCAACGACCCATTGTTCCGATTCTGTGTCTAAGGTAATCACCATGACTCCCCTTTTTTCAGGCGGTACATGTCTTCCGCTATAGTGCGAGCTGCTTTAGTCATTATAAAATCATACATATCGTCAGCTCCAATTCATACACAATCTCCCGGACTGTTAATAGTATTCAGTCTTGTGAATTGTTTCATAAACATCTCATAATACTATAATTAATTAATAATTCGCAGTATTTTTGAGTATTATAGCACAGAAATTTTACGTAATTCTTGTGATGATTTAAAACATCCAGCTCAATTCTTGTAAATAATACAAAGCTCTTGAAACTGCAAACATGTGATATGATTACTAATACCACCCCCCCTGAAGAGACATCTGTTGCAAATCGATAGGATACTACATTATCCTGAAAATGCAAAGTTTGAGTCATACAATGACCATTTAAGCCATGTCTTGAAATTACATATTTTATCTACAGGGGAAACTGGCCTAAAATGTTTGATCAATGCGAGAAGATAGCCTAAAGCAGACAGGAACGGTTTCGACCTTGGTGTTTTGCACGATAGAGGGCCTGATCCGCCTGTTTCAAAACTTCATCAAAACGGTGGTTGTTTTTATTGGAGCTGGAAATACCTATACTGCAGGTGACCGTAATAGCACGGTCTCCATTATTAATGATCGTATTTTCCAAAGTTTGACGAAATGCTTCTGCAGCTGTCCAGGCATCTTCAGGCGTGGTTTCCGGCATAAGCACACAGAATTCTTCGCCACCCAGCCTGCCGGTAATATCTGTTTTTCTAAAATTGCCACCCATAAGAAATCCAATTTGCTTCAGCACTTCATCCCCACCAGCGTGACCATACTTGTCGTTTACTTCTTTAAAACAATCAAGATCAATCATTAAAAGACTAAAAGGCTTGCCGTAACGCTGGAACCGATTAAATTCATCTTCGGCCCTTTTCATAAAGTAAAACCGATTGTGTAAACCTGTCAATGTATCGGTTGTAGCTAACATCCTGTGTTTTTCTTCGCTTTCGCGTAGGGCTTCCTCAATAATTTTACGATCTGTAATGTCTCTAAGGGTCACTATTTTCCCGACCACCCGCCGGTGAAGGTTTGTTAAAATAGTGCACCTGACTTCATAATGCCTTTTATTATTTATTACATCCAGAATCAAATCTGTAGAAACTCCGGCTTTAATTACTTCAATTAATTGTGGGTATCCCTGTAATGTTTGTTGAATTTGTTTTTCTTTAACTTTAGAACCATCTGCAAGAGGTAAAAACAGGTCTCGGGCCTGCCAATTATAATCCAGCAGTAGCCCTTCCTTATCAATAACCAGCATTGCATCTTGACTCTGGTAAAATAAATTATCTTTAGCAAAAGCCCTGATAGACAGCACGTCGTATTGTGATAATGCAAAGAAGATCAAACAGAGCGAAACAGGAAATAGAAAAGCTGCATAATCTATACCCTTGTTGGTAGGATCAAAAATCATTAATAGCAGCGCTGCATAAGGAATCATCGAAGATATCAGCATCAGCTGATATCCCTGCCTTTCCCTTCCCTCGACTTTCCCGGCAGCGTGAAGGTAAGTTACCGTTGCAACTATTAAGCATAACGTCGCAAATATGGTATGCGCTTGATATACAGGGCCTTTTGTTAAGCGCAGCAGATTCAAGCTGCCAAAGCTGATAACTTCATATGATGCATAGAATAAATGGTGAAACTCATTGGTCAACCGGGCTAAAAAAACAATAACCGGAAAGACAAATAGAATCAGTGTAGGCATTAAAGATATTTTATTAAGTTTTTTGGTGTAGAGTAAACAAACCAGAAGCCAGAAAGAAGGTAAAAAGGGGATCCCCATGTATTGTATCTGATTCCAAAACAGCATGTCTGAGAGATTTATTACACTAATTTCGACCATATACCCGAGCAGATATACAGCAATGCAAAGGTTCAACAATGCAAAACTAATTGTAACACCGGTTCGCCCCCGGTTGAGCAAGTAAATAGCAAAAGACAGGGCCACCAGCACTGCAAAGAAAAGATAGAGAAGCACTACTATTTGAACCATTGGCACTACCGCACTTCCAGTTTAAGATGAGAGTTCTTATAGGGTCAGATCTGTCAATTTAATATTTCCAGCCCTACCTGCCTCCCTATTCGCCTTATTAATTATAATAGTGGAGTAGTCAATATAAATTAGATACTAAACTTAGCAATTATTATGATGCCATCTATTCGGAAATTCTTGCCGTTCATGCAGGTGCTCACTCCAAGGAGGCCTCTCGGCTCCTGATTCAACAGGGTACAGAGTCTCGGTATAATCTCGCTTTGTGTTACCTTTTTCCAAAACAGCGGCACAGTGGCGAAACATTCTTCAAAATCCGAAGATGGTATACCTTTTGAGCAAATCTTTGGGAGTATTGCCTTTTTTAAAACCAAGCGCGTCTTTTGCTCCTTCATCTCGCGCCATCTTATATTATATATTCCGGGTTATAATTTTGTTTGTGATAATGAGAATAGTTACCATAACGCTTTTAAACTTATATTCCCAGGTTTTTCATCTGCCCCACCTGCTAATAGGAAGTTGTAGCTTACTCTTATACCATGAAAGGATATTCACTGTATTATAGAATGACTGTAAATATAAAATTCTTCCTGACTTGGCTGATGTTTTTTCTCCAGGCTCTCCAACCCATCGTCAAAGCGCCCTGCTTCTTGTTCATCTATCTCATATACTGTACTTTGATGGTAAACCCATTTTCTCCCGTCCAGTGCATCTGGCTTGAGTTCTTTTACTATCATTGCCGCCGGATATGTCCCATTCTCAAGACAGACATTGTATTTCTTACAACTCTTAAAACCGCGGCTTACATAATTGCCTGGGTTACCATAAATCACAATCACATCATAACCAAGCGCAACTGCCTGTTCAAAGGAGTGCTCCATTAGTTTTTTTCCATACCCCTTTCTCTGATATTCTGGTAAAATGCAAACTGGACCGAATGTAAGGATGTCTTTTCCTTCACCATCCTCATCGATTAGTTTTGTTTTTGTATACATAACATTCCCGATGATTTGATTATCAACTTCAATCACCAAATCCAACTCCGGCAGAAAATCTATATGTGGCCGCATAACATGAACTAAATAGTGTTCAATACATCCCGGGATATATAAATTCCAAAAAGCTTTCCTGGTGATGTCTTCTACTTTCTCATAATCTGATTCTTTTTCATTCCTAATCCTAATGATTCTGTTCATTTATAAACCTCCAATCATTTACCTAAGACCAATTTCTTGTGCTTTTTATTACGGCTATCTGCTCAAGAAATTCCTGTTTACCTGCGCGTTTGTAAAGGCCACGCCCTCAGCCAAGGTCATGTATTCGCATATTCTCGTCAATGTTTAGATCAACGACAATTCCTCTGACAAGCGCATAGATTTTAGCCTCATCATAGAGGTTTTCGAAGTGGTCTGTCCATGGAAACAGGCTATTGTAAGGTTTGCTTGATTGCAAGCTTTGACCCTGATCATTTATGTTATTCATTTTTTTGAGGAGAAGGGTGGTCCATACCCATGTAGATACCACCCTTCTCAAGCTCATCAAGCATTTGGTCAAGCCGCTTTTGTTTGATCTCCGGAAGTTTCACTTCATTTATCCAGCCAATATAGTCATTTTGCTGATAAGCAGGTCTTTTCTGATATGCCTCCAGAAGCCCACGCTTTTTCAGAGTTTGTTTAACAAATCCCGGTAGTGAATGACTGGGGCGCTGCAACTTAAAATAGTCTTTACTCATGTCACGAACTGCCTCCCTACGGCTATTTCTAACCAAACAATTGATTAGCTCCTGCTTTCATTATACATTAAACTTGATAGGCGGGAGTTGATGATATCAGGGCAGCAAAAGGATCGGGTATTACCGCCCGCTCAATAAACCCTATTCACTCTATAGCAGCGCCCAGCTTCTTTTCTCTGCACTTTAGATAATCTATATCTTTACTTCCGTATTCAAAGAACTTCATCATGCCCGTTCGCTTAATCTTCTCTGTTAATGGCATAACTCGTACTTCTACCACCACCGGGCATTTTAGATAAAATTTGTTTGTCTATTAAATCTTGTATATCTCTTAATGCTGTATCTTGCGAACACTTGCAAAGCTTAGCCCATTTTGATGTAGTAAGTTTTCCATCAATTCCATCCAGCAGCAGATTCAGCACTTTCCTTTGTCTGTCATTGTCTATCTTTGAAGCATGCGCAAGCCAAAAGTTATGTTTAAAAATAACTTTGCTTAGGATTGTTTCGGAAGCTTCCAGAGAATTTAAAAGACAATTCAAAAACCACTCTAACCATGCGGTTATATCAAGCTTCCCTTTTTGCGTTTTCTCCAGTATTTCATAGTAACTTGCTCTTTCATTTCTAATCTGCGTTGACATACTGTAAAAACGATATGGTTGTTTGTCGGATTGAGCCAGGCTCATATCTGTTAAAGCCCTGGCTATCCTGCCGTTACCGTCATCAAAAGGGTGTATGGTAACAAACCAGAGATGGGCAATGCCTGCCTTTATTACTAAATCAATTTCCTGGCTGCCGTTAAACCATTCGAAGAATCGTTGCATTTCCTGATCAACTTTTTCTGCAGCAGGAGCCTGGTAATGCACTTTTTCTTTACTTACAGGACCTGATACAACTTGCATCGGCCCTGCTGAATCATTTCTCCAGTTAGCAGTGATTATTTTATTAATACCACTATAGCCTGCCGGGAATAGAGAACTATGCCATGAGTATAGTCTTTCTTTGTTAAGTTCTTTGTTGTAATTTCCTGTTGCGTCAAGCATCATATCAACTATACCATCAACATTTCTGTCGGACGCTATTAAACCAGAAACTTCTAAACCCAAGCGCCGGGCTATTGATGAACGCACTTGATCTTGATTAAGCAGCTCTCCTTCTATTTCAGCTGTTTTAATAATATCTTTCGTTAACATCTCAAGGTTTGCCTGGTCTTTTAATTCAAAACCTAAAGCTCCCATTTCACCAACAATTGCTCCTTGTTTAAAGCGTACATTAGAAAGCAGGGGTAAAATTTTATCATTTCCCCACTTAAACTCCGGCCATGTTGGATTCTCATAAATATACATTAAATAATCTCCGCACATTATGCAACAAATATACCATTTAATCTCCGCACAGTCAACTATTCTCCGCAAATATTGCACTGAATATGGGGTTATTCTCCGCAACCTTACTATAAGGCTTCACGAAGCTGGATTAATTAATCAGAGGGGCTGTTTGGTTAACTTGAAGAAGCTTAACAAGAAGTCAAATAAAGTATCCCCTATCTTGTTTATCTGGTCAATTCAACATTTGTCCTCAATATTGCTTTATAAAAGAGCTCAAACAACTGAGAATAATCTGCATCCTTGTCTGCAGCAGCAAGGGCCTCAATGTACTCATTTTTATCTTCAACCTTGAGATACACAGGCGTAAGATAGTTTCGTATCAGCATAACATTTAAAAAAGCTCTTAATGTGCGGCCATTTCCATCATTAAAGGGATGGACAACTGTTAATTCATGATGCAGTTGAATAGCAGATTTTAAGTATGAGCTAATAGAAGTTTCTGATCTTAATTCAAAAACAGTTTTCGCTTTTTCATCGAGTTCTATCAATCTACGTAATATATCTTTGTAGTCAGTCGTTTCAAATTTTGCTCCTAAAACAAGTGCGTTACTATCACGAAATTGTCCGCCATATTCAGGGTATGGGAAGCAGGAGTATAATCTTCTGTGTAATGTAACCATATCAAATACAGAGCATTTATCCGGTAACGGCAATTCAAAAATCAAAGAATACATGGTTGAATGTCCGGCGATTGATAAATAAGCTTCGTTTTCTTCTGTGCAATATTTACTTCTTTGCTTCCTAAGTCGAATATCAGTAACAATTTCAGCAGCCGTCTCAATATCAACATCTACGCCCTCCAAACGGCTGTCATTATAAATATACTTATTTTGGAATACATTAAGTGCAAATTTATTTGGAATAAACCTGAGTGCATGTTCATACGAATTAATTAATCCATCGTAAAGAGATACGTTATGAAATCCGCATTCTTTCCGTTTATAATCTGGTTTGTATTTTCGGATTCTTTTCCTCAATTCCTTAATCTCAGTATTACCATGTACCGCATGAATTAAATATGCAATACGGAACAAACAAGATTCAAAGCTGACACCAAAGTAATCAGCTATTTCTAGTATATCGTCAAAATTAACATATCCATTTTCCCTGCGCTTATCTACTTGTAATCGCAATTCACCTAACGGCATCAGTATTCCTGAAGCAAAACTATCAGCGAACTTCTCTATGGCCGATTTTATCCCAATTTTTGGGCATATCTGGCCTTCGGAATCCTTGATAAAGTGACATAATTCATGCGCTGCAGTAAAGCGTTGGCGAGTGATTGGTCGGTTTAAATTGATACCGACAATAGGAATGTCATCTTGATCATGGGCAGGAATATAAACCCCTTCCAGCTTTCCGAAGTCGCGGATGACAAACTTTACGCCTTCATCTATCAGCATCTGAAAGGGGTTAATAGGAAACGATATTTCGCGATCTTTATAGTAGTGTTGCAGGTATAATTCAGCCAGTTCTTCAGCATTTTCCATAGATTTAGCAGCACTATAAAAATCATTCATTAATGAGACTTTGCGCTTTCATGAGTTTTTTAAACTGCATCAAGCTCATAATTTCATCTTGATCTTTTTCATCAAGCTCACTAAAACTTCTGGCGAAAACTGTTACTGGTGCTCCAATATTTTCACCATGAAGAAGTGCATCTGCTGATATACCAAATAAAGTGCTAAATTTTGCAAGTTCTTCAGCAGCAACCTTCCTTTTACCAAGTTCGATTTGTGTTATCGTCGCTCTGTTCATAGCCATATAATTCGCTACATATTCCTGGGAGAGGTGCAATTTATTCCTACATGCTTTAATACGATCTGCTAATTTATTCATGATACCCCTCCTTTCTACAATACATATGAACGCATCACTCTCAGATAGTTTACACCTAATTGTAACATTATGCAACATTTATTGTTAGATATTATAACTAATAAAGAGAGACGAGTCTGGCCCTATTTCTCCACACTCACTTACAATTTTAATACTTCAGGATTATCTGAATGCATTACTTTGATATAAGCAACCTTCCACGGTGTATCTTCTGATGAGTTTCCACCAGTCAAATACATCAATTCATTCTCACCAAAAACCATGATTCCTATATCACTTAGTTTTCTAATTATCTCATCTAACATTATGTGCAAATCAATATATGAACTTCCTTCATACAAGTCCCAGGCATCAATAGTTTCACTTATACAGCAATTAAGTTCCTGAATGATTTCCTTTTCCACATTATTCTTTATTTCATCATAATCAAAATTATGTGCCATGACACCTTTAATCAAACCAAACAAGGTTTTTCCGTCTTTTATCACTGTGAGCACTTTTGGTATATTATCTTCAATTCTCTTTATCTCTGCAGGCTTCTTTTTATCGTCATGCAGTTTTTTACTTACCCATTTCTCGTGATTTCTTTTTAGCTCCCGTACTAATTCTATCGTGTATGTATCCCACTGCTGATCTATCAATGAATGATGATTTCTGCATAGAAGGATGAGGTTTTCATAAGAATCATAGTTGAAATTCTCTTTCTCTTCGTGGCGAGGCCCTTGTTTTGATTTTGATATGATATGGCATTCTTCTCCAATTAAGGACTCATCAACCGAATTATATTTCTCCACAGAAAGTGTCTCTCTGCAAATTGCACAACGGTTTCCAGATTTTCCCCAAAGAAGTTTTCTGGACTTATGACTGATAACCATTTGACCCACCACTCTTAGTTCACAACCGAATCCGAAGTGAATGCTTCCGAATAAAAGGCTATGGTAGATTACATAAAGCCACTCTAGCATTAAATACTCAAAAATAACTCGCCATTATAGCCAGCTAAACAAACGTTGCACTAATGAACACAGTGTTGGCAAATTAAAAATGTGCCCGATCCTATAAAAACCAAGCCTCTTAGCTGCAACCTTACATCCCCTGTTACTGCTTCTTTAGAAAACGCTTCCAACCGCTTGCTCTCCTTATTTACTTGCTCCTCTAATTTGTTTAGTGATTTGGATAATCGTTGATGCTGCAGATTTATTTTCGTGTCTTTATAATCTATCTCATCATAAATATATTCAAAAGCCTGTTCGAGCCGATTAATCCGTTTGGCTCTTGAGACCTCTGACTTAAAACCAATACGCTCGTTAATAAAAGTCTCTTCTTTTAGCTCAATGCTTAAGCTGTCAGAAGCAGATAAGTTTCTCATCCTTTTCTTTGACCAAAGCTTTAATTTATTAACATTCGTTTTTATCTTCTTTTAAACTTTATTACCCTTGGCTATAGCGGCTCACTGCTATAGGCGCGCCAGCCATTGCAAAGTGCTTTGCCTGACAAATAAAACCCACAAGGTTTAGTGCGATGCCTATAGAAACTAAAACAAGTGACACACATTCAGACATGTACCTCTGATACACCTCCCATAAATATAGCCTCTACTTGCTCATATGCTTTAATATTACAACAGGCTAGGTACCCTTTACAGCTATTATTCATTCCCTTATACTAAATTCCTGCTGTACTTTTACTGGCTACCATACCAAAATTATTATTGCAAAACAATATTTTGGCATAATAGTTTTGCATATAATACGGTACGGCAAAGCGCGAGCTCATTTAAAGCTCGCACATATTGGAGATTTAATTGTATGTTTACCAACAATCTTTCACTTTAAATCTATCCATGACCGGGGAGTCTACGGCTAAAGCTTTTATTTGCTTTTATTTAATTTTTCCGACAGAATAATTAACATTTACTTCATCATCAGGAAAAGGAACTATAACCGGGACTCCTTTGTATTCTATAATTTGAGCATGTATTTGATATACTTCTTCTATATTTTCCGGGGTCATAACCTCTAAGCCGCCATAAGAAAAAACTTTCGACTCCTTGAGGAATAAGAAACGGTCGCAGTAACGAACCGCGAGGTTGAGGTCGTGAATAACGATAGCCACGCAGATATTGTGCTCCCGGGCGATTATCTTAACTAGACGGAGCACTTCATGTTGATTGCGCGGGTCAAGGTTGCTCGTGGGCTCATCAAGCAGTAATAGTCTTGGTTCCTGGGCAAGCGCTCTGGCCAGCATTACCTTCTGTGTTTCTCCGCCTGAAAGCTCGGCAACATTGCGCAGTGCAAAGTCTTCCAACTTCATTTTCTTCATTATGTCGCGCACGATCTGCATATCTTCTGACGTTGCGTCCCACTTGATATATGGTTTTCGACCAAGAAGAATTGCATCAAATACAGTCATATTAAGCGACTTATTATCTTGAGCTACATATGAAATATTTTGAGCCAGTGCATTTCTCTTCATTTCGAAAACATTTTTGCCATCAACCAGAACTATGCCTTTCTGGGCAGGGCAAATACGATTAATGCATTTAATTAACGTGCTTTTGCCTGCTCCGTTATTACCCAAAATGGCAACACACTGTTTATTCTGCAGGTCAAAACTGATCTTCTCAAGCACATTTCTTGAACCCGCTTTATAAGTGAAAGACATTTGATTAATATTTACCATTATTCTGCAGCCCCCTGAACAGCAGGTAAAGAAACATGGGCGCACCTAAAAATGAAGTGATCGCCCCGATGGGAAGTATAACCGGTTTGATAATTAACCGGGCAAATGTATCAGCTAAAATGAGGAGCATTGCTCCTGCAACTGCTGAACACGGTATCAGGTAGCGGTAATCGTTGCCTATTATTCTGCGCATTATATGTGGAGCGATAAGCCCGACAAAACTAATAATTCCCACGAATGATACGGCAACTGCCGATGCCAAAGAGCCTATAGCCATACTGATTACCATAACCGCCCTGGTGTTAACACCCAGACTCCTTGCCGTATCAGCCCCACTTTCCATTGCATTGTAATTCCAGCGGTTAAACATAAAAAATATCAGGGTAGCGGAAAAAACCACTGAAAGCACTATAATTTCACGCCAGCCGGCTGCGCCCAGGTTTCCAAAAGTCCAGAATACAACAGCAGCAATTCTTGTTTCATCAGCAAAATACTGAAGCAAAGCGCTGCCGCCGGCAAATAAAGAGCTCAGGGCAACACCGGCCAGTATGAGCCCGGCCGGACCCAAATCTTTCTTAAACTGAGATAGTGCAATAATCACGAAGGTAGACATCGAACCAAAAAGAAAAGCACTTAACGATACTACATATGGATTGTTTATAGCAATCGCAGTGGCGGCAGAAGCTGTTTGCACCGCTCCGCCGCCAAGAAAAATAATCCCAAAGGCAGCACCAAAAGCAGCACCCTGCGATACCCCCAGGGTCGATGCTGAAGCCAGCGGGTTTTGCAGAACACACTGCATCACAGCACCACAAACAGCCAGAGAAGCGCCCACAAGAATTGCCGTTGCAACCCGCGGAATTCTGATGTTCATGATCACCGTTTGGGACTGTGAATCTCCCCTGCCGATAATTGTTCTGATGACATCCGCCAGGGGAATATCCAGGGAGCCCTTACTGACTGCAAAAAGTGCAATACCGAGCGTAACAATCATTGAAATCGCAAACACCAGTTTTTTGCGCCTAATGAAGGCATTATATAACTCTACCTGAGAAAAAGGTTGATCCAGCATTAATTATCTCCTAGAGCTACAACATTATACCCTAACCCAAATGCTTCGAGCTCGCCCAAATAGTCATCAACCCCAAGGAAGAATTTGAAAATCTCATTTGCCTTATCTTCAAATACTACATCCTCAAACTGCTCCGGATAAATTAGACCGCCAACAAAATAAGCGGTTACAAGAGGAATCTCGAGGTTTGAATAATATGATGTGGCATTGGGGGTCTGATAAAGTTTCTCATTTTCAACTGCTGAAAGTTGAGCATAAAAATCAGGATTGGTTTTAAAATCATCCTTAACAATATGAAAGTTACTTGAATCAAAAATGATATACTCGGGATTCCAGCCGATGATCTGTTCTCTGTCAACCAGCATACCGCCAATTGTGTCTGCGATGCCGATAGTAACATCATTTGCATTTATTGCACTGAATATCCGATTGTTTACGTAAACGCCTTCTATGCCATGACCGCCTCTGAAAGATGCAGCTGCTCCCAAAATTGCCGGTTTATCGGCATCAGGAATACTTGCTGTTCTTGCATTAAGGTCATTAAGACAATTGTTTATGAAAGCAATAACTTCTTCTGCTTTTTCCGGAATACCGCAAACATGCGCCAGTAGGCGAAGTGCTTCTTCATAATCCTCCCCAAATAAAGTCCCCATTTCTACTGCAACAACCGGAATCCCGGTTTTCATCTGAATTTCATCTGCCAGTTCTGATGGATAAGAACATAATATTACATCAGGGTTTACCCTGATGATTTCTTCCGGGTAATAATCATTCGCCCCTGCTGCATCTGTCCCGACCATGGGAACATCTGCCCACAGGTCTTTTGTAGCATAAGCGTAAGCTGTGCCCGGGGTGACAGTATCAGGCTGCATGCCGCTATAACCGACCACATTAGCTGCCACCCCAAGGTAAGTGACCATACGCGGTACGTTTCCCAGGGCAACAATACTCTCCACGTTTGCAGGTATTTCTACCACGCGCCCAGCCATATCGGTGATAGTTAGTACTGTTATCTCCGCAGTCTCTTCGGACGATTGAACAGATTCCTCAGAGGGCTCGTCAGCTAGATCAGTTCCACATCCTGAAGCCATGCCAACAATAAGACCCATAACTATAATTAATAAGCTCAATTTTTTCATGACCGTTCAATCCCTTTCTGTTCGTTTTAGAATCAACTTATTTAGGACTCGTACTCTAATCATTAATTTTTATACTCCTGTTATAGCTCTCAAAACAATCTAAACAAACTACTTTTCCATTTTGATTTCTTGTTCTTGGCTCCATGGCATACTCTCCACAGCAAGCACATTTCAGAGAAGAAAATAAGCGGGCCTTTCCAGGCAAATTAAATTCTACCTCTCTGACCATAGCAAACCTTTCTTTCGGCATTGCTAAAATATCGTCCATCTTTTGCTCACGTAATCTGTCGCAATGTGCTCGTTCTTCAGGGGTAGCGCTTCCTTCAATCACCTTTTGAAATAGCTTTCTCATTTCCGGATTGCCATGCAATATTTCCCCGTCCACTGAAATACGAACCGCTTTTTCTGAACCACGACAGCCAAAAGTGTATACCTGTTTACCCGTATCTTTAAATATGAGGTTTCCCTTGCCCGGAGTACAACCTGTCACAACCATAATTGCATCAATGCCGCAGGCATCATTTTCAACTACCGCTACAATTTCCTCGTCGTCCGCCCTCTTTTCTTGCAAGTTTGCCAGGGCAATCTCAGCTACCCTGTAACCAACAGCCAAGCCCGGACAGACATGACCATGAAACTCGACAGCTTTTTCCCAGGATGCTTTATCAACATTCATTACTTACCCTCCCAATATATTTATTGTTCATACGCTCACTCCAAAAAATAGTCAACCCAACCACCACCTGTGAATATCAGTATAATTATAGTGCTACATTAATTATAATTAGTGCTACCGTTGTGATAAAATAAAAGGGCTTTCACCCGGAAGACTGCGTATTACTAATAGCAATAAATGTGTTACCTATATAGTTCTTTCTATTACCACAATAATCCTCCCCCGAAAATTATTTTTAAATATTTAGAAATCTCCTCTTACCGAGTTCAGCACCTATCTTGTATCAGTAATATAAACTTCACCAAATTCAATGAAGTTTACTCCATCCGTTATGAGTCATCTTTTGTACACTCATAATACTTACCATTCACTCCTGTCATTCCAGCAAGCTTAATGAGATAGCCAGCCTTTCTTAAGGGGAGTGAGAACCAGGTGAAAGCAAACGTTAAAATAAAATATGCTGTTAGATAACTGTTGGCTGTCCGTTTGTCATTTGCAGACATTGCCTACCTCCTGTCAGCTATTCCACTGTGATATGCTGATTAACCTTTCTCCTCAATTACCCATGTTTTTTTAGCGTTATCAATGGGTATTTCATTTGTTCCTGATAATTTGCGAGGCCCAAATATCATTACAATAATCAGGGCATACAGTGCGAAAACGATTGATAGCAATGGAGTTACTATAGGATCAATCATACTTATCCCGAACTTACACTTCAGCTTCCTCTCTTAATGGAATAGGCGCCCACTTTTTTCCCTTTATAAATTATGCTGTTATAAGATTTAATTTCAAAGCCATTCCTTTGGTAGAATTTTAATGCCTTTTCATTATGCATGTTTACGTCAAGATAGACCTTATCGTATTTTTCATAGACTGATTCCAGCATGTGCGCGCCTATTCCCTGACTGCGGTGTGCGGGTACTACACATAGGCTGTTAACCAGGTACCCGTCTTCGTCGATCTTATTCCAGGTAAATTTGGCCATTTTCATATAAACAGGAATTTTTTTAAACAAGAATGACCAGAACCCAAACACCCGGGCAAAAGCTTTAGCCGATCCCTGGTCCAGTTGCTGCTTTTCCCTGCCCGTAAAGCCCACCAGCACCCCCGTCACTTCACCATTATGAACGGCACAGTCAACATGAGGATAGGTAAAGTAATTGTGATCCATCTCCATCATTTTCTTAATTACTGCCACCCCTGCTGCCTCGTTGCCGTAAACAATTTCATTAAACTCCCGATCTGCTGCATAAATCAGGGTGGCCACCAGGTGGGAATCATGTTTTCCCGGATTAAACTTCTCCATGCTGATGTTCATTCTCATTTACACCTCCCGGGGAACCAGTGCTTTTGGAGAGTTGTTGCTTTTTATTCTTCTTTCTTTCCCAGATAAAGAATAGCGAGGCAAAAATCAGTGTTTGGGTCGTGATTTCTGGTAATCCGGTCAGCGAATCATGCAACCCCTGGATGAATTCAGATGATGTGGCGGGGACGGATATTACCGTAGCCAGAACCTTCAGGCCGAACAGCAGACCAAACAATAGCAGCCAGCCCCGCTTCTTATTAATGTAGGTGCTGTAAAATGGCAGGAGCAACAGGGCCAGGATGGCGCCGCGTACAATCTGCCCAAAAAATACTGCACTAACCATGATCATATTATCCATGGGACGCCAGAGTTCAAACATCTCCATGGTAGCCAGGGCTTCATCGTATCCTGAAATTTGATAGAACAGCGCCCCCACCATGAGATATACCAGCAAGTGCAGCAGGGTAAAGCGGCTTGCATAGCCCCGTATGTTTAAACCCTCCGTTGTTACTCTGCCGGTGATCTCACTTATGCCGGCACTCCACTTCTCCCACCGCAGTAACAACCAGGAAAAAAACAGCACCTGCACGGCTCCGGCAGCCAGTACCAGTAAATGTTCGACAACCGTCGTCTCCGTATAAATCATTCCTTCAATCGTCCCTGGTTTTGGTTCCAGGGAGCCCAAAAGGGCTACTCCCCACAGTGCAGCAAACAGAATTAACCAACCCCGTTTACCTTTTATGATCATCTCAGAAAAAGGATAGAGGACGAGAGCCATCACAGCTCCGATTATTACCTGTGCCAACGTTTCGTTGAAGCTCAAACTGTACGGCTCAAAGAAGTCCAGGGCAACACGCCCGGCTGCAGGCAGGGTGCGCTGGATATTTACGAATATCAATGCGACAATGGTGTAAACGATGGTATAGAGCAAAACAAACCGCCCAACAAACTTCCAAATTGTATTTTTCCTTCTTTCCATTATTTCTCCTCCCAGATTTATTCAAAGTTAGTTTAAACTTAATGTTACTCAGCTTTTCTTACTGTCTTCCCTGCCAACTCCCAGAATATAAAACGCTTCTCCTGCATCTTTCAAGTAACGTAAAATTAGCTGGTCTGAACATGAACCCAAAGCCCCTGAATTTACCAGTGTAGCCAGGCCGTGGGTAAAAATCCAGGTGTACTGAATAATCGTTTCCTGCCCCGCTTCCTGCAGCGCTGCCAGGGCCGTTCCTGCTTCACTTTGTTGACCGAAATCTGCCATAAATGATTCTTTCATCTCTGTGCTATTCTCTATGTCGAACCTCCTTGGCTTTTCCAGGAACAAAAACCGGAAAAGGTTTATTTCATCCCGGGCGAAAACTACATAACCGAATGCCAGGTTCAGCAGGACATGTTCCGTATATTGCCGTTGTTGAAACTCCTTCATTAATTCCTGTGCCTTACTGCACAGTTCGTTTTCCAGCTCTTCCAGGGAGCGCATGTGCGAATAAACGGGCATGGTTGATGAGCCAAGCTTTTTCGCAATTGCTCTTACAGAAAAGGCACTCCAACCCTGTTCACGGATCAGTTGAAAAGCAGTCTCAATAATTTGGTCACGCGAGTAAACACTTGGTTGAATCAATTGAACACCGCCTATAACTGTTGTTATATAGTAATACATATGTTATTTAATATAACGTTTGTTATTATATATAACGTATGTTATCTTGTCAACAGTTATCCATAAAATTGTGCATATATCAAACTGCCTTCATATGATATAAACGTTAACCAATTAATCTTCAAATGCAGCCCCGCAACAGATCCTTAATATTTTTCAATCTGCACCAAAGTACAGCAAAACGCGAGCCCATAAAGGCTCGCGCGTTTTAATTCTTTAATTGGTGGAGGCGGCGGGAATCAAACCCGCGTCCGAAGGCCCAGCAACAGAAGCATCTACAAGCTTGGTTCCGGCTTTGTGTGTCGCGCCTCCGGCTCCCCGGAACAGGATCCTTCAGCGCCAGCTCCGTTAATTTTCCCGCATAAGAGGTGGAGCGACCGCTTAAACAGTAGGCCGGATTAGTGACACCCCTGATCTTTCCCCCAACCGGGGAAAGGAGGGATGCGCTACTTTAGATTAAGCAGCGAGTGCGTAATCGCTGTTGGCGTTTACGCCTTTTCCACGTTGGTGACCGGCTCATGGGCCCGGACTTGAGATTCCTCTATATCCCGGCAATCATCAAAGAAAGAAACCAGTTGCACAGCCCCTACACTCTAATAAAACCAGGATCTCTTACTGTCTTGCAATGTTCTTCATTAGTTTTTTACTATATACTTACCTGTTGCCACTATAGTCTACGATCAAGTCCTAAATTGTGTGTAAAAAACATTTTTCGGTCAGAACTAACAGCTTAACCAATACGCGTCACCTTTTTAGAATCTTTAGGCCGGTCATTTACCAAGGCATCAAACTCGGCCATTTCGAAATAGCGGCGGCCGCTGGCCCACTTTCCATCGAACTCAATCAAAAGGGCGCCGATTAACCGGACCAAAGAGTCACGATTAGGGAAAATGCGGATTACCCTCTCCCGGCGGCGAATATCCTGATTAAGCCGCTCCATGGCATTGGTGGTCCGTAATCTTTTACGGTATTTCTCAGGCAGCATTAACACTGCTGTGGCATCATCAAAACCGTTTTCTAGCGTTTCCATGGCTTTCGGTATTTTAGCTTGATAGGTTTCAACGGTCTTTGAAAACAACAACCTTGCTGTTTGGAGATCCGGCGCATCAAGAATTGCTCTGAGCTTCGGATAGAGTTCTTCTTTTAGAGCTTTCGGCGTTTTGTCTAAGATGTTTCGCATAAAATGAGTCTGGCACCTTTGCCAGGTAACGCCCTGGTAATGAGTTCTGATTGCCTTGACCGACCACCGTGTTGGTCGGAGATTATCAGCTCCATCCCTCTTAAGCCTCTTTGTTTAAGGCTTGAAAAAAACTCACTCCAGCTGGCCTCAGATTCGCTATCGCCGACATGTAAGCCTAAGAGTTCCCGGTAGCCCTCGGAGTTTACGCCAAAAACTAAAAGCAGGCCTCTGGAGCGAACCCGGCCATCTTCACGAACCTTCGTGACCATGGCATCAACAACGACAAAGAGAAAACGGGTATCATTTAACGGGCGATGATTCCAAGATTCAACTACCGGATCCAAGTTCTTGCAGAGCTCAGATACGGTCGATTTGGAGAACTGAGCCCCACAAAGTTCTTCTGTAATCAGGGTAACTTTACGGGTGGAAACCCCATTGATGACCATCTCCATCATGGCCAGAACTAAGGCCTACTCGCTTCTTTGGTAGCGGGCAAACATCTCTGTCGAAAACTTGCCGTTGCGGAGACGGGGAATCCTTAAATGTAACGTGCCTACCCTGGTGGTTAGCTTGTGTGGGTAGCTGCCAATACGACAACCCTGGCGTTCATCTGTACGTTCATAAGGTCCCGCCTGTAGCTGCTCAGTGGCTTCTGCCTCTAAAATTTGGTTTAATACTGACTCCAGCAACGCTGACACTCCCGAATCTTTCGACTTTATCATAAAAAGTTGATGCAAAACTTGCGAATCTACGGTAATCTGGTACTGAGCCATTTCGAATCCCTCCAGTTAGGTTGTTTTTTCGTCAATTACATTCTAACCGAAGGTGAGGAGAAATGGCTCCTCGATTTTACTCAATTATATGGGCTTAACTTAAAATGTAGATACGTCCATATTGCTTGCGTCTAATAGCAATTTCAGGCTTTAGCTGATAGTGTAAATGATTAATATCATTCTGATGAATTGTTTCTCTTCGGATTCTTAGGGAACCATCCTTTTTCAACCCTTTTCCCTTGTTGAAATAGCTCTTGAATACTCCAGAGTAGTGAAAATCCCAATATAGATAGCAGGGCCGCCATGACCAGCTCTTTACAAAATAACGAAAGACCAATACATAGTAAACCGGTAATAAGAAACAGGGGCCACGCCTTTAAACCGATATAATATTCTACATTTATAACAATAGGATGTAAAACTCCAATGATTATAAATGCACCAACACCAATGAGTATTCCTTCAAAATTCATGCCTTACCTCCTTTCATTATAAATGCCATTGGAACGTTTTGTTTGAGTACTTTACTGTTACTTTTTCCTTAATACAGATATCCACCACCTTACGCCCATACCTTTAGTTGACAAAGAAGCTACAGGAAAGTACGCTGTAATATCTGGTTTTGTGCATCTCTTTAAAACCCATGGAAGGAAACCATTTACCATTTATATATTCATTTTATTTCCTTTCTGCGTATTCCGGTCCAAACCGAACAAAAAATGACTGGTAGCGGAATCAGCGTTCGGTTTGCACCGGAATAAATATATGACGCCGGGCAACACTAAACCAGGCCAAAGGTTTCCCCTTCTTTGCCTTGAAACAGTCAAGATCACTAAGACGAAAGGATGGGAACAGATGGCCAATAAAAGAAGGTTGCCCCTGCGCAAAATCAAAAAAGTATTAAGGCTTAAATATGATGCCGAATTGAGCTATCATCAAATCGCCCACGGTGTAAATATCTCAACCATTACCGTTCATGATTTCATCAACCGCTTCAACAGTGCCGGTTTAACCTGGCAGATTGCTCGCGGGTACTCCGATCCTCGGAACCTAATGTGCCATAACCCTGTTGGAGGTTGAGCAGCAACGCCAGCTTCGGTAGATACCCTCAAAAGTTGAAATCATTCGATCTAACAGGGTATACGCCGGGCAAAACGAATTGCTAATTCAACAAAAATTTTCGCTAATTCTGACTGAGGGGCTCCTTCTACAACACATATGTTTTTCCCTTCACATTCTTAGACTACGGGATCTCTGGGAATCTGGATAATAATTTCAGTATTAAGTTCCTCGGTCAGATTCTCCACTAACTCACGTTCGTCAGGTACATTTCGAAGATTAAGTATAATGCCTTTTAATTGTGCATAGCCCTTGCTTTTAAAATTTTCCATGGCTATTCCAATATTTCGCGCGGTAAATAGGGACATTTTCCGCTTATACCATAAATTGCTATTTTCCCCATCATCCGATTACCTCTACATAGTGATTTATTGAATTTCCCAGTTGCTGTGTAAGATAAGCTGTTCCTCTAAATCCGACAAAAGGCGTTCCGTCATAAACATTAATATAATCAAATGAAGGAAAAGCGACATGATATTTGATTGGTATGTCTTCAGCTATTTTTAATTGATGATAATTGCCGAAAATTACATCAAACCTTTTGTTTTTAAACAAGGTTTCCAGCTCATCATTTTCCGGTTCGATCAAAATCCTGCTGACGCCAAGTTTCTTAATGACATTTACGGCGTTGTATGTTTCCGGTTTTACTAGAAAAACCACTAGATCTGTTTTCAACCCCCATTGTTCTTTTATAAACGAAACAAGCCCTAAAGTATAATCGTATGGACAGGCTATGACAATTTTTAACGCGGCATTGGCCATAGTGCGTATTTTATTTACGTCGGTATTAACTGATAAAAATGTATGCACTTTTAGATCCAAGATGTCTAATAACCTTTTCAGCTCAGCAATGTCTGACGGGCAATAAAAGGTATCAGTTGTCGGGCCGATAATATTAACCGTTTTAGGATATTTTGCTGTGGATGGTTCTACTACTTTGTTCAATAGGGTATCGAAAACCTTTTTTATTCCCCATTGATAATTTCCGCAAAAACCTCCACTGGGAAAAGCAATCAGTTTGGCCCGCACATTAAGGTATAGGAGTTGTTTATTTTGGTGCAAAGGTGGAAACAGCTCTAAAAGCACACGGAAACCGGGATAAAGTGAAACCGTATCTTGCTCCAACTGGCGGGCTATTTTGATTTCTGAGAGCCTTCTTCGTTTAAATTTTTGTTCTGAAACCATGAAAACACCCTGTATAATAAGAAGAGCTCATTATCCTTTCTTAACAAAATAGGAGTCTTACATGAAAAGCTGCTTTCACCACTTTTTGCATGATTGCTACTATGCCTTTTATGGACACATTGTGGTTTATTATCTAAATTTGATTCCTTTCGCTGGCTTTGGATTAGTAAAGGTTGATACAAGGCTTCCAAAATTCTCGATAAAAGCCTTGTACCAAAACGTTCTACATACTGTCTCTTTATCAGTTAAACAAACCGTGAAAATTCATCATCTCAGTATATAGTCCTTCTACTCCATAGAACTTTTTAAAAATTTCATTCCCATACTTTTCTACATTTAAATCTTTAAACAAGTCCGAGTAAAGAATTTTTGCAATGTACATTGCTTCAGTTAGCTGGATTGCTGTATCCCAGTCGCTAACCGGCCCTCTCAAATTATAGACGTTATTATTGATTACAGCCTGAACGTTTTTTAATGAAGGATCTTTTTCAAGCGTCTCAAGTGTATGGTAATTAACGTCTGCATTTGATTTACGTGCTTGTAAAAATATATACTCTGGATCCCATGCGGCTATTTGTTCATTTGATGTTTCATATAATGCCTGTCTATCTGTTGTGGATGCCACATTAATTACCCCCGAATATTCGAAGGCATCATATATTCCATTGGAGCGAGGAGGGGAACCGATAGCAGGGACAATCCAGAAGTAGATACTTTTCTTATCGTTTTCAGAAATATTATTCGTTACATTTGTAATGACACTTAAGGTCTCTTTTAAATAGTTCGTCAGTTCCGTTGCTCTGTCTTCTTTTCCGATTACCTTTCCTCCAATCTGGTAGAGATCGTAGTCAAAATGGCCGTCCATTCGTCCTATGCATACTGTGGGGATCCCCGTTTGCTCGTATAGAGAATCGGCTAATTTATTTCCACCCCATCCTACGAATATGACATCATGATTCAAGGAAAGGATTGTCTGTATATCAGGCTCGCTCCATGTACCATTGGGGGATAGATCTTTTAAATTTGGTGCCGGTTTTTCTAATTCTACTTCTCGCCCCTCAATATCGACCAGCTGGATTAACGTTTCCTGCGAATTGGTTTGCTCTCCAGATGTTTGTTCTGTAGAACAGCCTGCAACGCTTAAAACACCAGGGGAGAAGTGTCTCTAAAAACGGTATTGTATATTTTGAACTGCTTTAAATCTGCCAACAGAGACCGATAATCATTAAATTCTTGGTCGGTATTAGCTGGCAGAGGGGTTTCGTTTCTGTTGTTAAGGAAATTTTTGCAACAACGAAAATGGCTCAATGATCTCGTTTATTGCTTATAGCAATGACATAATACAGAAGTAGACTTGTATACATTATATCGAAATCAGTGATGAAGCAAGAAGCCAGCTTGCTTTACTCTCTTGATTTTTCAAAGATTATTTCTGCCAATGTGCGGTAAATTCCGGCCAGAGGAGAATCAGGTGCGCCCTCAATCACGGTCTGGTTTTTATCTTCACAATATTGTACGGTCGGATCTCGGGGGATCTGTATTATTATCTCAGTTTCCAACTCGTCAGCCGTTTGCTTAACTATGGCCAATTCGTTAGGCACGCCTCTGGAATTTAATATGATCCCCATTAACCGCGCATAGCCCCTGTCCTTAAACTGCTCTATGGATTTGGCAATGTTTTTTGCCGCGAAAAGAGACATTTTTTCACCCGACGTCACAATATATACCTCTTCGGCATATCCCTTTCTCAGAGGCATTGCGAAACCGCCGCACACCACATCGCCTAAAACATCATACATCACAATATCAGGTTTCTCCCACCTGAATACCTGGAGCTTTTCCAGTGTTTCAAATGCTGAAATGATTCCTCTTCCTGCACAACCCACTCCAGGAGTCGGCCCTCCACATTCAGCACAGAGTATATTTGAATATCCGCGGAAGACTATATCTTCAGAGCTGATGTTATTCTTTTTTTCTTTCAGCACATTCAAGATGGTCGGCAGTTCCCTTCCGTTGACGAGATTGCATGTGGAATCCGCCTTCGGATCGCATCCGATTTGCATCACCTTTATCCCTCTTTCGGAGAGGGCTGCGGCAAGATTTGACGTTGTTGTAGACTTTCCTATGCCGCCTTTCCCATAAATTGCAAATTTTCTCATATCCTCCAAACCTCCGTGTGCTGATTGACACTGTTGACAAGTGTTTGTACTAAATAATCATTTCCCCGAAATCCTAGAACTGGAGTTCCGTCATGAAAATTGAAGTAATCAAAGGACGGGAAGCCCGAGTGTATTTTAATCGGGACTTGAGCCGCCGCTTTCAACTCATATGAATTGCCAAAAAACACATGTAGATTCATGCTGTCAATATTCTTTTTCAATGTATTAAAGTCAGGTGCTGTAAGCACTCTTTTTACACCCAACCGCAAAAGCTCGACGATTATGCTATCCTGAAATGCTGAAGGTTGAATAACAACGAGATTCACATCCATCTCACATTCTTTTATGAAGAAATACGCAAGGCCTTTTACGTATTCGTTCGAGCCGGAAATTCCTATACGCAACCGGTTGAACGGTTTTAAAAAGGAAGTGTATGCACCCATGGTCTGTCCATGAGTTTTCAACTCACTTGCAATTAACCCTCTGTTAATTGCAACACCTGCGGAATCGGCTACTTTTTCCATCCATTCAACAGTACCCCTGATGCCGAAAGGCATTCCGTAAACCCATGGTATTCCAAAGCGTTTTTCAAGAAGCTTTGCCGACTCTATACCAGAGTCAAGCATGACAATGTTAAGGGAGGCTTCGCTCATCTGTTCAATTGCTTCGGTATCCGTGTTTTGTGTAAAAACCGTATTTACGCGGAGATCTAACAGCGAAAGGAGTCTTTTTAGCTCATGCAAATCCGACACATGGTTAAAGCTGTCGATCGAAACGCCCAATATATTCACGGTACGGCTACACTTTTTTTCAGGTGCTTTTACTAATTCTTTGGTAATCCTCAGGAAAACCTCTTCAATTCCGTCTTTATAGCTTCCCTTAAACCCGCCGCCGGAAAAGACGAGAAGTTTTGCGTTTACTTCTTTTTTTAACTTCTCTGCAATACCATCTAGATCAAGACCTATTACCGAGGTAACGCCTGTTGCAACAATGGGGAGCAGCTTTGGACGATATGTTGCGTCCAATTCCTTCACAGCGGAAATGAGCTTGTCTTCACACCCCATTATAACGTCGTCTTCATCAAGTCCTGAAGAGAAAAGCTTTCCTTTGGGGGTTTGATGGTTTAATATATCAAAATTCACAACATTATAAGACACAGTACCTGTGGTGCCATGCTCTACCAGTATCGCGTCTTTGATTCCGGCTAATGCCCACAATACTCCAAAATAGTCGGAGGGAACGGGGAAGCTGTTTTCCATGTAATTCAATTGGCAACCCCCCAATTTTTGATATACTGCTCCTTATATGCAATTGTTTTAAAACCTGCCGGAGCTTCACACAAACTGTCAAGCACTTCAATCAAAATTGAAAAGCCTATCAACCAGTGTACGAACATTGTGTTTTTTGGCTCGATTCCGTTGCTTGCCAGAAATTCCATATCACCCATACCCATAAAATAATCGGGACGTAATTCTTTTAAAAACAACTCTGTTTGCACTGAATTCCCCGCATGAATTATCGGAAAATCGACATTGCAGGATTTCAAAATTTCTATATCCTCAAGGTCACTTTCTATTACTTCCGAGTGAACCATTCCTTTTATTTCAAGTCCAAGCTGCAAAAGCAGCTCTGCATAATTGAAAGATCTGCCGAAGGGAGAACCACTGACAACACAGGTTTTGCCTTCAAAGGTTTTCTTCATGCCGTTAAGCTTTTGGACAGACTTACTTTTCATTTTCTGTATTTCGACGTCTATATTAATATTGAGAGCCTCGGAAATAATTTGGTACATTTTTTCGATTGCATCAGGGGTATATGGCTTCTCGAAATATACATAGTCGCAGCCGAAGCGGGATTGCATTTCTTTAGCAAGGGGCAGGGATGTTCTTTCAAAAACTAAATTCATCTCTGCCGACGGGGCTTTTTGCAGGTCAGCGGGAGTACAAAAAGCGGGAAAAATGCTCTTTATCACAACGCCTTTTGATTCGAGTAATGAAACGAGCTCATTTTTGGCCGACGGATGTGTTCTCATTCCCCATATATTAACAGCTCCTTTTTCAATCTCTTGCTTTTTCATCAGCTTTATCAAAGACATATAAGTATTTTCAAAGCCGGGAAGAGCACTTTCGCATGTGAAATTTTCTGTATGAATGCCGATTAGCGGTACTGACACAGCATTTTCGGTTTCTTCAATAAGTACGTCAAAATCTTCGCCGATAATCTCCTGGAGGCAGGTGGTCACAACGAACAAAACCTCAGGCTTGTATCGGGTGCAGACATCAATGACCGCATCTCTGATTTTCTGCGAAACACCAAATGTTATGTCTTCACTTGAAAAAAGCAGGAAAAGCAGATTGTTGGGCAGCGGCATATCAGTCAAGGAGAATAAGCTTGAACCCAGCTTTGCGTTATAGAGACAGATTTCCGGGCCAAGCAGTAAGGCCACGCTATTTGCGATATTCGGCAACGTGTTTGCAACCACCCTGAAAGCGCAGGACGAGCCGGGGAATTGTGCTTTGGCAGTTTTTTCAAAAACCAACTCTTCGTTAACTTCCTGTAGTCGTGTGGCTCTCTTTATGAAATCATTATTCATTATTATGATAAGTCCTTTCTAAAGTATTGTAGAAAAAGTGTGTATGCAATTGTCCGCCAAAAGCAGGCAAATCGCACACGGAAACAATCGTTATTCAACACGCCCTCATGCACTTGTTTCAGCCCTATTTCGTCTGGATTTAAGAGGAACGATATATGACTTACCACCAATTACGCCAATCTCAACATCTACTCCATATACATTTGAAATGTTTTCTTCTGTCAAGACTTCCTCAGGCTTTCCATAAGCATGTATCTGCCCGTTGTGCATCATCGCAACCTTGTCAGAATATCTGGAAGCAATATTCAAATCATGTACGACCATAATGGAGGTTATTTTATACTCAGTTGAAAGCTCTTTGACAAGCTCCATAACCTCTGATTGGTGCTTTATATCTAAATTGCTAATAGGCTCATCAAGCAACAGGATTTTCGGCTCTTGAGCAAGCGCTCTTGCGATAATAACTTTTTGTTGCTGCCCTCCACTAAGTTCATTAAATTGACGCATGGAAAGATTTTCTATGTTCATAAATCTTATCGCGCTTGCAACTTTAAGCAAATCTTCTTCACTGCTAGCCCATAAGATATGAGGACTTCTGCCAAGTAAAACCATTTCAAACACTTTTACCGGGAAAATACTTGATTGAGATTGGGGAACATACCCCACTTTTTTTGCTATCTCACTACTTTTCATTTTCGATAGCTCTTCGCCATCTATATAGATGACACCGTCTTGAGGTAACAGCAAACCAATAATACACTTTACAAGAGTTGATTTTCCTGCGCCATTAGGACCAACAATGGACAAGCATTCGCCCATTGAAACGTCAAGCATAATATTATCGAGAATCTTTGCGTTTGGATAACTAAATTCAAGCTGTTCAACCTTGACTGTCATCAGTATCCGCCCCCTTTCATTCTTCTAATCAGATACACAAAAATAGGTACTCCAATGAAAGAGGTCATGATACCGACCGGGAGAATTACCGGAGATATAATATTCATTGCAATTGTATCAGAGAACGCTAACATGAAGCCGCCCAACAAGCCGGATGCCGGAATGACAAACCTGTTGTCAGAACCAATTATTATTCTAGTGATATGAGGTGCCACAAGCCCAACAAATCCGATAGTACCCGTAAAACAAATGACTGCTGACGTTAAGAATGAGGCTATAATCATCAAGGATATTCTTGTTCTTTTCACGTTAACACCAAGCGCTGTGGCAGTATCGTCTCCTGTACCAATCAAGTTCAAGTCACGAGCCTTATATGTCAAGTACGGAACACAAACTAAAAATACTGGGAAAATGAATTTCAACGTGTCCCATGTTCCTTTTGCAAGGCTTCCCATAAGCCAAAACACCACGCCTTGTGTAGCCATCGCTTCGCCAAAATACTGCAACAATGATGTTGCGGCGCTAAAGAAATATGATATAGCTACTCCGGTCAAAATCATAGTTGTCGGGGTCATGCTTTTTTGTTTGGATTGCATCAGAATCACTATTGAAGTTGCCATAGAGAAAATAAAAGCATTGCCGACAACTAACCATGTTCCTTTTCCTATGCTCCACCCTACAATAATCGTTAGAGTCGCACCAAATCCCGCACCTGAAGAAACGCCCAATGTAAAAGGACTTGCCATGGGATTTCTTAATACAGGTTGCATGACAGCTCCCGAAATAGCTAAACAGCATCCGATGAGAACTCCTGCCAAAAATCTCGGAATACGAACAAGCCACACAGCGTTTGCAACCAAATCTTCCGGAGCTTCAATTAACCTTGGAAACATTTTGTTTCCTATCGCTTGATAGGCCTCTTTCACCGAGATTTCCAATGGGCCAATGGTCACTACGACTGTTCCCAACAAAATGATGGCAACAAGTACGACAATCAAAAAAGTTACCTTTCTTTTTGTCTCTTTCTTATATTCAACCACTTGTGGCAGGTCCGGTATCTTGAGGCCATTGTTCAGGTATGAAATTTTGTTTAATTCCATCTTGTCATATTCATATAGGTAGCTAGCGCATCATATGCACCATCTGCCTCCGAACCATAGAATTCAATCATTATTTCGTTACATTCTTTATCAACATCCAAGTCCTTAAAATAGTCAGGATACATTATTTTAGCCATGTAAAGAGTTGACGTAACTCCGGTGGTTGTATCATACCCACTCGCTGTTACTTTAACAGGATGCACATCTTCATTTTCTACCGCTGTAACTTCCCGTAGAATTGGGTCTCGAAGAATGCTTCTTTTTGTATAATGCCCCGCGGCTTCATATTCATCGTCACCAGCATCGCCTTTGTATTCATTCATACTATTCAAAAAAATCACATCTGGATTCCAAACGGCAATCTGCTCCAAGGAAATCTCATATGCATCAAAAGGTCCATAATCCATATTGTCAGCAACATTAATACCACCAGCTAAATTTATAGGTCCATAATTAACAAGCGTTCTTGAATTGCCTACCTGTGCAAAAACCCACAGAAAAGCTGTCTTCCTTTCCTCTTCGGGAATATTTTCGACAACGTCAGTCACCATCTGAATTTTTGACTCAGAATATTCAATCAATCTTTCAGCTCGCTCTTCTTTACCGACAATCTGTCCAACAATTCTTAGTATCTGGTAGTCCATTGCGCCTAAATCTCCTATACATACTACCGGAATACTAGTTTGCTCTTGAATCGTGTCTGCCATGTCCGGAATCATCCATGATGCAAAAATCACATCCGGTTCATAAGCCATGATTACTTGTACATTAGGCTCAGAACCTGTACCTGCATCAGGAATGTCATCAAGTAAATTTGGAAAAATCACTGACTCTGATACAAAAAAAGATGATTCTCCGCTTAGCATAGTTTTTATATTACCAGGTGCGGCCACCAATTTGTCTGTTGCACCCAACTGATACAATACTCTAATAGCTTCAAGCCCCGAAATATCGACTACTCTTTCAACATTTTTCTTAACTTCGACTTCTCTTCCGACTATGTCCGTTATTGTAATATAGTCTGCTTCATCGTCTTCCCCGGCGTTGCCATCATCGGTAACTGTTACATCCTCGCTTACCGCATCGGAAGACTCATCAGACGGCCCTGCATTCTGAGCACATCCGAACACGCCTACGCAAAGTGACACGAACAATAAAATAACTATGGTGTTTTTTAGAAATTTGTTCATAACCATCCTCCTCTTATTTCTGTTTAATCTAAAAACACAATAAAAAACCTTCTCCAAAAGAGAAGGCAAAGTGCAAAAACTTAAAAATGTTAGTTAATAAATGCTAACACCCCCCTCTCATCTTCGTGAGAGAATCGTTGGAATTATTTGCGGCAGGTCTCCTGGCTTCGTTTCATCTTGATATTGCGCCTTCCCATTTTATCAACAGTGGCATTAGCAATTCAATCAACTACACAGTGGCGGGACCGCAACGGAATTTAACCGTTTTCCCTATTAAGCACAATTAAGTACACCGCAATAATTATACTATTCAGTTTTCAACTCTTAACGCTCGTCAATAAAAAAAAACAGTTTTTTTACATGGTTTTACAATAACTTTACTAAAATTTAAATAACCAGATTCAAAATAGCATAGCATTTTTGATTTGTCAATATACGTGTACCGAGACATGTGTTTGCTCAGTGATATTGTCACCCTAAGAATGCTCAGGGATAATGTCACTATGAGAGAGGAAAACTATCACTTGACCCAAAAATAGATGATTAAGTTACAGGTAGTTGAAAAAGCATTAGAGGGTATGCTGACAGTTAAGGAAGCAGCGGCAGCGTTAGGGCTAAGCGAGAGGCAGGTGAAACGGCTAAAGGAAGGAGTAGCGGCTGAAGGACCTTCATTTATCATTCATAAAAACAGGAGTCGTACACCAACCAATGCAATTGCAGTTGAGACGAAGAAGGCAATAATCGATTTAAAGGAGTGGAGTTGCCCCGGTTTAATGAGCGTTTTGCGGTGGAACCGGTTTGTCCTGATTCTGTTTTTGCTGCTTTGGATCAAAGAATTAATCTTGATCACATTCTCTGCGTCAAAGAAGAGCGTAAGCTTGACGGTAATCATACTTTCTCTTTATAAAGGGCGTTCTTACCAGATAAACTACCAGGGCTCCTCGGCACCGCCCAGGGCTAATATTACTGTCCTCTACAGCCCTAAGTTCGGGGTGATGGCTGCTTACCAAGGCCAGGTTTATCCAACGCTGTCTGTGTTAACTCCTATCGTGAAACAAACTATATCTAAAAATATTTCTCCTAAGATAACAGTAGAGACTAAACCGAATGATTCTCATCCATGGAAAGACTTTAATCGTGTTATCTTTATGAACAGTCTGATCGTGAAATCTTAGAGGCTCTCTATAATTCAACTCTTGCATGGCGCTAACGTTCACCACTTAAAGGGGGGTGACATTTTCCCTGAGCATTGACAATTAAATATTTTAGGGTCTTGACTGAATTATTGCTGATTATATATAATATAATAATTCATGGGGGAGTAGTTGGCGTAATTTGCGCTGCAAGTCAACATACCGACTGAAACGGTCTGGCTTGCATTAAATAACGAGACTCATGTACGGCGTATGCTGTACCTGAGTCTTCCATAAAGACTTACAATTAGGTGCCATACGGCACCTAATTTATTTGAGGAGGAATTTATGGGATTATTAGAGCTGTTTTTTGTAGCAATTGGTCTGTCAATGGATGCCTTCGCTGTAGCTATATGCAAAGGACTGAACATGAGTAGGCAAAACTGGTTGCATAAATTTATCGTTGCCCTGTTTTTTGGTGTGTTTCAGGCTGTGATGCCTTTAATCGGATGGTTGCTGGGGAAACAGTTTGAGTCGTATATCAGCCGTTTTGATCACTGGATCGCTTTTGGACTGCTGATATTAATCGGCAGTAAGATGATCTTTGAAGTATTCAAAAAAGATGACTGTACTAGCGAGAGCAAAAACGATTTGAAAATAAAAGAGCTGACTCTGCTAGCTGTGGCAACCAGCATTGACGCTCTTGCAGTAGGTGTTTCTTTTGCCTTTTTAAGAGTTGCAATCGTTCCCGCAGTTTCACTGATTGGAGTAATTACATTTGTGCTCTCATTAATCGCCGTTAGTGCAGGGAATCGGCTTGGTGAAAAGTTTAAAGATAAGGCCGAGCTTGCAGGCGGGACAGTACTAATTCTTATTGGTACAAAAATTCTTCTCGATCATCTGCTCTAATATATCGATTAAATACAATGCCTAATTGCCACTACAAGACTCTAACATAACAGCAGTTGGAGGGTAATTCACTTATTTAGAGAATTATGATGGTAAAGTGAAAGTCATATCTTAAGCGTTCTTACTTTAAGGGAATTCAGGCCATCTCTCTTTTTTGAGCATGAAAAGAGAGGCAGATTTCTATGTGTTATAGTTCTTGCCATAATATGAGCCTTAGGCAGTTTTACCCCTTAGCAAAATGAGAACCGCAAAGAATATGCCTAGTGAGGAGGGAATATGGTAAAGCGTTCATTGAAAGCTGCGATTGGTGTCAGCGTAGGTATCACAATAGGTGGAATTATTATTCCAAGAGTATTTATGTTTCCCCATCTGTATAATGATACATATCCGCCAATATTAGTTCATAGTATAATGTACTTTGTTGTTTCATATGTTGCTTGTTTTCTGTTTTTTTTGCTCTTTGAGTGGATCAAATTTAAGCTTAAACGCAACTGACTAATCTCTGTATTAGATAAGTTATTCGCAGTAAATCTTAATAGCTTCAAGCAAAAATTCAGTGCATCCCTCAGCGATGGCATCGTAGTACATCAGGTGAGGTAAAGCAGCTTTCTTACACATACTCTAAAGGTACGTCACCTGCAGTTAAGGATTTAAGTTTTTCTGTAAAACATGGTGAGGTTTTTGGTTTTCTTGGGTCCAGCGGGTCGGGAAAATCCACCACGCAAAAAATCCTGATTGGGCTACATAGCAAAGATGCTACCTTAGAAGATGTCTTTATTAAGGTGACAGGGAGGAATCTGGCTTGAAACAGCTTCTCTCTACTATATACTGTGACTTTTTAATCCAGCTCAGAAACGGGTTTTATACCGCAACTTTTTTTGTGTTATTATTTGTTGTGCTTGGTTTAAGCCGTTTGCCCAGGGTTGATTGGGGATGGCTTTTACCGCTGGTAATCCTTTTATATATGAACATGACAGCCTACTACTTTATTGCAGCACAGGTTCTGCTGGAAAAAGACGAAGGTGTTTCAGTAATACGTGCAGTTATGCCCTTTTCTCCCCTGCATTATCTCTGCTCTAAAATAGTAACACTTGGTTTTTTGGCAGTTGTAGAGAGCACTGTGCTGGCAATTGCGGTTTACGGTTTTGACTATAATTGGCTCCCTTTTATCAGCGGCATTTTGCTAGCTTCTGCTTTTTATGCGCTTGTGGGGTTTATCAGTGTCACTCGTTATAATTCTTTGGAAGAATACCTGCTGCCTTCTGTGCTGTACGGTGCCCTTGCTTCTTTGCCACTAATTACAGGCTTAGCACAAATAAATTCCATGATCTGTTTTTCTGCATCAGACATGCGTTGAAACTTTACCATTAATGCATTTTCACCCCTATTATTTATAGAATTAATAATAGTATCAGTAATTTATTTGCTGTTATAAAAAAGCAATAATTTTAATTCTACTCTTTGTAGTTATGTTATAATTTTACATGTTTTTTTGATGAATGAGTCAATATCCATATTTAAGCAAGCACTATATTAATACTACTAAGTATTGGTGGCTGTAATTCAAACTGCCTCCAACACACTATTCATCAAACTGAACAGTGAAATATCTCCTGGTATTCTCTTCATGAAATTCAATTTTAACATTTCTGGTTACGCCTTTTACATAATTATCACTAACTATTAAGCCATTATCAAGAACTTGAATTTTATCTGAGTCCAGCTGAGGATAATAATCACTCAATCCTTTGTAGAATGCTAAAAAATCATCTCTGTTATAATCGGTAGCGTATTTTAAGTCAGACTGAAGGGTATCTTGATAATAAGTAATCAGTCTATCATCTTTTACTAAATGAAACGGAATAATAAACTCAGTATCTAAATATTGAACCAAAGGACTGAAGAAGACATACGCATTCGGATATCCCTCAGACGTATTACGACTTGTAGTTACGGTTAAGACGACAACAGCATTTTCCCCGCCTGCATTTTCAATTTCAATTAATAACTTGCCCTTTTGGAACTCTGTTACAGTATAGTTAACTTCTTCAGAGGACAACTTGCGAACTTTTTCAGCCATTTCCGCAATAGAATATTTGCAGACAATTTTTGTTGATAGTGTCCCGTCCCTACTTCCATATTTAAATTCAAGGGGTATTTCTATTAGCTTATTTGAGAAAAAATCTTCTGTCCTTAATACGTCAATTTTCTTCCACCCTCCTGCTGCACAAGCAGTAAATAGCAGTATTGACATTATTAAAAAACATATCAGCAGCTTTATTCTCACAAAATCACACATCCTTAGTTATTGTTAAAGAAACTGGGCAGAATATGCAGCATTTATGCCCAGCTCTTCAATCCATCATGGACGAAAGAAAGTATAGCCTGTCATGACCCCACTATAGACAACGTGAGCTTGATTGCTCCATCCATAGTGACAAATTATTTCTGTATTGTTACTGTTAACACCATAACCGACAACAGCGTGCCAGCCTGGATTATTACCGTGTACGGGTGACAATATCACTGAGCAAACACAAACAAGCCAACCTACTATTGACATATTTTTATGCATCATGCTATATTTGAGAAAATCATATATAGTGAACGTAAGGTGCCCATGTATTGGGTGAAAAGGGAAGTCCGGTGAAAATCCGGCGTGGACCCACCACTGTAATAGGATACAAATCCCCAAGGTGCCACTGGAATTTATTTCTGGGAAGGCGGGGAGGAGGATAAGCCTAAAACCAGGAGACCTGCCTTAATGTTGTAATGATAGATGAGGGGTTATCAGATATCATTGTGAAGTGGCTTAAGATGGGAAAGTCTCTTAGTAAAATACTAAGAGACTTTTTTAGTTACTGCTAAAAGGAAAAAGTAAATATGCGGAAGAGGTATGCCATGAAGAGAATCGCATTTTATGGAAAAGGTGGAATTGGAAAGTCTACAGTAGTTTCTAATATGGCAATAGCTTTAGCATAATCTGGGCAAAAAGTAATGTTACTTGGATATGATCCAAAATCTGACTCTATTATAAACATTATAAATGCAAAAGAATCCCGACAGTTTTAGAACAAATGAAAAAGAATATTGAGGGTTTTTGTAATGAAATGCAAAAAGATAGTTCTGCCATTTTAATTCCGCTCTTTGGGGATAAACTGTCTGGTGATTTCCAATATGGAATACAACGCGCACAGAATTGTGTTGCTCAATATAAAATAATTGACAGAAGGGATATGGAGAAAATAACAATCGATATAAATGATTATGTGCTTCTTTATACCCAGTCAAAATAAAAATCCAGGAGGGAATAAAATGAAGTTAAAATATTTATTAGGGATAATGTTACTTGTAATATTTTGTATAATAACCCTACCAGCATGCAATACACCTAGTGAAAAAAGTAACTCGATCATAGATGATGATCAAAGCGAAGTATCTCAAACAAGGATTATAAAAGATTTAAGTGGCAACGATATTGCAGTCCCTTATGCTAAAGATATAGAAAAGGTGATTATTGTTGCACCGCCATATCTTTCTTTCTTCCTATCTGTAGTTCAACAACCAGAGATGGTTGTTGGTGCACATCCTGGAGCTTTTAATATGGCTAACCCAGAATTATTAAAAATAATGATGCCAAATCAGGGAAGTGTTAATACACAATTTCTTGATGGCTTTAAATCAAATACTGAAGAAGTATTATTAATGGATCCGGATATTATCTTTATCTATGGAGAATTTCAAAGAGAAGGGTTAGAGAAAGTAGATATCCCAATTGTAAACCTGCAAGAATCTACAGGAGCTAATGTAGAGAGTTCTTCATTAGGAATTGTAAATCTTATGAGAGACATTTTTGAGATAAAGGGTGACAATTTATTTCAAAAAGAATGGGAACAATCTAACAAACTGGCTAAAGAAGTCTTTGAAAAGAATAAAAAAAATGAGCAACAAAGAGGATTAGTTGTTTTTTCAAATACTAGTGGGACCATAACTGTTCGAGGCGTTGGGTCTTTTGGCGATGATTGGTTAAAAACATCAGGATTAATAAATGTTGTAGAAATGCAAGGAGACAATTTAGAAGTGTCCATGGAAGATATATATAATTGGGATCCAGATATTATTTATACTATGGGCCCAGTGGGAGCTGAAACTATGATAGCCAACCAAGCTGAAGGACAGGACTGGTCATATGTTAATGCATTTAAGTCGGAGAGGATATATGATATTCCGGAAAGCTTAACAAAGTGGCATGCGGGTTCTCCAGATGCTCCATTAACACTGCTTTGGATGTTAAGTAAGAATTTCCCTGATGACTTTTCAGAGGAAGAATATAATGAGAAAATGAAACAATACTATAAGAATAATTATAGCATTGAACTTACTGATTCCTTATTAGAATCTATTTTGTATCCGATAAGGAATTAAAATGGCTGAAAGGAAAATAGACAAATTTATTTTGTTTATGATATTTTCTCTATCTATAATACTGTGTTTGATATTTTTATCACTCTTCGTTGGGCGATTTTATGTATCGCCCAACGAAGTTATATCAGTATTAACATCTAAGTTGTTGAGCAGCTCAGTTGAAGAGATTAGCACAACTGTAGTTTGGGAAATTCGGTTTCCTCGATTACTATTAGCAATATTAGTGGGTGCTGGATTAGCTGCTTCTGGAGCGGCGTTTCAGGGGTGTTTTTATAATCCATTAGTTAGTCCAGATATCCTTGGGGTTAGCTCAGGTGCGGGATTTGGTGCAAGCCTGGGAATATTATTAACAGGGGTATCTACAGGAGTCACAAGTATATTGGCCTTTGCATTTGGTTTAGTTAGCGTTTTACTTAGTTGGATATTGTCTAAGATGCGTAAAGGGGCTGAAATGCTATCTTTGGTTCTGTCTGGAATTATTGTTTCAGCAGTTTTTAATGCGCTAATATCTCTGGTGAAGTTAGTAGCTGATACAGATTCTTTGTTACCGGCTATTACTTTCTGGTTAATGGGTAGTTTTTCAGGTGCTACAATAGAGACTATTAAATATGTAGCAATCCCAATAATTTTAGGTATTATTGCCTTGCTATTTTTGCGATGGAGAATAAATTTATTAACTCTTGGGGATGAAGAAGCTAAGTCTTTAGGGACAAACCCTGGGAGAATTCGGCTAGCTGTAATTATTTCTGCTACAGTCATTACTGCAACTTCAGTTATGGCTGCAGGGGTTATTGGGTGGGTTGGATTAATTGTACCAAACTTGTGCCGCATGATCGTAGGTGATGATTATAGAAGGTTATTACCAGCATCTTGTGTTGTCGGTGCGATTTTTATGTTAATAGTAGACTTAGTTGCAAGATCATTAACGGCTGCAGAAATACCAATTGGCATTCTTACTGCTCTTATCGGTGCACCATTTTTTGCGCTAGTTTATATAAGAGGAGGGAAAGCTAGATGAGATTATCCGTTCAAAAAGGGACATTTTACTATCACAAAAGTGAGCCTATTTTTACTAATGTTTCTTTTTTGTTAGAGCAAGGGCGAATTATGACAATATTAGGTTCTAATGGTATTGGGAAAACAACCCTTCTTAAATGTATTATGGGATTTAACAAATGGATATCTGGTAATTGTTTTGTTGATGATATGGAATTAAAGGAAATTGAAAAAGTTGATGGAATTGGATTTGTTCCGCAAGCTCATAGATCTGTTTTTAGCTTTAGTGTTGAAGAAATGGTGTCTTTAGGTTGTGCAAGAAGGGTACCATTATTTGGGGTTCCTATAAAAGAAGATAAAACTAGTGTAAGGAGTGCTTTGCAAACAGTGGGGATTGAAAAACTATCAAATCGCCTATGCTCTCAACTAAGCGGAGGCCAACTCCAGCTTGTATATATAGCACGTGCGATAGTTAGTGAACCCCAATTAGTTATAATGGATGAGCCTGAAGCACATTTAGACTTTAAAAATCAATACATGATCCTTAATTTGATTGAAAAATTAAATATCGAAAAGAAAATATCTTTTTTGATCAATACTCATTGTCCTGATCATGCTCTAAGAATATCTCATAATGCATTAATTTTAGGGAAAAATGAATATGTTACCGGAAAAGCAGAAGAAATAATTAATGCTAATAATATTTTAAGTTATTTTGAAGTGCATACAAAAATATTTAAAATCCCTGGAATAACTAGGCCTGCTGATGCTTTTGTTGTTGTTGATTAAAGGAAAGGAGAATTTAAAAATGAAATCTGCAAAAACAATGCCGGAGTATCCTGCTGGTAAAATATTGGGTATAACAAATAATATGCTAGAGGCTCAAATAATATATTCAGCGTTAGAACTTGAATTGTTTTCGCATATGGAGACTGGAAAAGATATTATTGAATTAAGCCATATGGCTAACTGTGATATAAGAAATTTAGAATTGATTGTAAAGGCTCTTGTGGCTATTGGTTATTTGAAAAAAGAGACTAATACTTACACAAACTTTCCTGAAATCAATTACTATTTAAATAAAAATAGTGATATGTATATTGGTGAGCATATACTTTATTGGCGAGACATGACTAATTTGCATGATTTAACAAATCTCGTAAGACATGGTAGTTCTGCAGAAGGTCAAAACTTAAATAATGGTGCAGATTTTTTTGATTTCCGCTCTATGGGAAAGAGTGCTTGTAATGTTATTTATACTGGTAGAGTTCAAAGTTTTATTAGCGCATTAGAAAAATTGTTTAGCACTTCCGATGAAATTAACGTTTTGGACATGGGTGGTGGATCAGGAATCTTAGCATTAGAAACGGCTATAGCTTTCCCTAACTCACAGGTTACAGTCTTTGATCAAGCAAAAGTAATTCCTATCACCATAGAAAATATTAAAAAATATGGGCTAGATAAAAGAGTCAATACAAAAACAGGGAATTTTGTTACTGACAACATTGGTAATAATTATGGTCTGATTATAGCAAGTGGTGTTATGGATTTTGCAGGTGATTTAGATCTTATGGCAAAAAAATTACATTCAGCACTAAATAAAAAAGGGTATTTAATAGTAACGACTCACGCCATAAATGAGGATTATACTGCTCCTAAGCAGGCAATACTAGGGTGGTTATCATCAAGAATTAATGGTTTAGATATATTAAAAACAAATAAAATGATTTGTAACACTTTATATAATAATGGATTTCAAAATGTTTTTAGTAATGAAAATGGGTTTCATGGGTTAATAAAAAAGTAATGGCTCTTGAAATCGCCGGGATATCCGTTTCATGAATAGCCCCGCCCTCGACAAAGGGCATGAAGTCGTCGTAATACGCTTTCTCCAGCTTAAGGGATCTCATCGTCACGATGTTGCTTTCGTCCATTTTAAATTGGTAAAATAATTCGAAGATCTTGGGGTTATCCAATGAAGGACTCGGCTGTCATCCTGGCCTGCTGCTAAATAAGGCCTCCTCATAGATGATAGATTTTGTCGCGTCAACAAATTTGGACTTCACAAAGTCTTTTTTGATGTTTTTTGCATCTTTTTGAATGTCGCTCAACTCTCAGGCGGCGAGACTATCCCCGCCATTCGTGATAATGAAAAATTCACTTGACCCTGCATTGACTATTGTGATAGTATGCGAACGCACTACTCCTATAGTCTGAGGTGATTGAGTTGGAACTCATAAAGTTGTTTGACAGTGAATTGAAAATCATGGACATAATCTGGCGCGAGGGGAAAACCACCGCCAGGCATATTAGCTTGATTGCCGCTACGGAAATCGGCTGGAACAAAAATACTACTTATACAGTTATTAAGAAGCTCATTGATAAGAACGCCGTTTGCCGTGAGGAACCGGGCTTCGTTTGCTTCGCGCTCATAAACCGCAGCGACGTTCAAAAAGACGAAACCGAGCGGCTGATTAATAAGCTCTGGGACGGCTCAAAGAAAGCGTTCTTTGCCGCCTTCATTGACGACCAGCTTGCCGAAGACGAGCTTGCCGAACTTAGAGCCCTGATAGAAAAGAAGTGACACCAATGCTATCCGAAATCTTTTACTGGGCGCTAAACATCAGCATCATCGGAGGAGCGACTGGGCTAATCGTTGCTATTGTGCGAAAGATACCAGGATTCCCGCGCTTCGCAGCGTATGCTCTATGGCTTCTGCCTTTGGTTAGGCTTTGGATTCCATTCGGCATAGCGAGCCGCTGGAGTTTGTTTGTGACGCCAAGGTTCTGAAAGCAATGGGCGAAGGTAAGGCAAAAGACTACGCCGCAGCGCTGCTGTCCTGTGCCGCCGGGCGAAGCTATTTCATCAGTGCCTTTGGCGGAGCGAAAATACAAATACGCATTGAAAGCATTTTATCGTATAAGAGGCTGATCGTATTATCTACAGCAGCATTCGGTGTGCTGATCATCGCCATAAGCTTTGTTCTTATTACTAACGCCGTTGGAGGTTAAGCCTATGAAGCAGTTCTTCTGTTTAGTGATTGCGATCATCATCGCTTGCGCCATATCAGGCTGCGGTTCAAACCGGTAAACAGTTTCAGCCTGCACGAGACGCCGCAGATCTACGTTTTGCAAGATGGAGAACCATTCGCCATAATGCCAACAGTAACTCTTTACGAAAACGGCAACGCACGGCTCTCACAACCGCCCATCAGCAGCTTCGGACTGTTCACCATCGGGCGGTACGAGATAAACGAAAACGAATTAACGGTTACGCACAGCGAAAACGTAAGCGCGACATTTGAAATATCTGATAGCGGGGATACACTGACGCTGAAATCAGCGAGCTTGGGATTTACACAAGTCGGAGCAGTTTATAAATACCGTTCCAACGCTGATTATTTAAGCCAATACCCCGAAATCGAAGGCGAAACGCTAAGCTAACAGTTGACGCTTTACACGAACTGGCGAAGAAAGCCCCAAATCTTACCGTCTCGGACTTCGAGAAGTACGCGCATTTTGATATTGACCCGAATTACCATGTATTCGACGTTGACAGAGAATACACGCTCACAGTGATTTATGACATTGACGGCAACACAAGCTGCACGGTTGAGCGCAATTCGAGTGGCGAGAGTTCCCCGTTAAACCTAAACGGCTCAACTAATCTTGTTTTTGATTCATACCTCGGCTTGGCGATCATTACAAAATACGAAACCCAAAAATGGCTTGATTATTTCATGGATGACGAACTGCCTTGGGACGAAAGCAAGAAACTGGCGCTTCCCGAATTTCCCGGCGTCATTTTTACTTGGACATCTGAAAAAGTGACAGCGGGAGATAAAGAACTATTCCAGGGAATGCCTGTATGGAACGTGTACCTGATGGACTTGACGAATGACGGCAAGCCTGAGTTCTGTGCCTCAATTAGCTTCGGTTCCGGTATTATTGATAATCGCATCATTGTTTACGATTATGACGCAGATAAGGAATATCAACTGGCTGACCGAATGCACTACGATTATTTTCTGTCCATGCAAGATGGGCTTCTTATGGCCACCCAAACCGGCTATATGGATAAAAAAACGCTCGTGTCAGCGGAACTGCAGCTTATTAACGGAGAGATTTTCAGGTTCGGTCGTTCAATGGAAGAAAAGAAGGAAACACCATAAACGCTAAGGACGCATTGGACATTGCCAACGGGGGGGGGTATCTTCAACTCCTTCGAATAGAGTATTAAGAAGTTATTGCGAGCATTACCACGGGAAGTAACATGATGTACTGCTCCAGGATATTCAATACGTAGTAGCCTGTCCATAGAAACAGGCTATTGTGAAGTTTGCTTGATTGCAAAACCTGACCCCAATATGTTCGGGCTTTGGTAAAGTTTTCATGGTATAGTTTAGTCATAACGATTCCTCCACAAAAATCACATGGATTTCAAGTTGTTATTGAGCCTGTCAACGATTTTTTCAAAATCTCTTTGTCGCGCTTCTTCTGTCTTAAATGAAAAGTATCTCCTTGTGTATGTGCGCCGAACAGACGGCGACATATTATTAAAATTCTCATAAGCCGGAGATATGCCGCAGAGTTTTTCGGTGAACGATTCAATATGTTCATCGGTTATCGGATTGCCTTTGGGGGCATCCCATGTTCCATTCTTTTTCGCTGTTTCCACGGCGTTCTCACCCAATTCGGTCATAATGCCTTTTTGCCGCAACACTTCAACCGTTTTCTTGTTCTTTTCAGACCAACTGCTTTTTATGCGGCGTTTCGTAAAATATTTCAAGTATTTGGTGTTGTCAATGCTCTGCACCCGACCGTCAATCCATCCGAAACAAAGAGCTTCCTCCAAAGCATCGTTAGCAGATAAGGTAACAACTGCTTTCGTCTTTCCGAATACGAGCCATACGCCCTCGCTTGTTTCAGAATTGTTCTGTAGCCATGCACGGAAATCCTCGCGGGTTGAAAATAGTAATTCGGTTATATCTACTCTCATAATTATTTCTCACTTTCGTTTAGGCTGTTAAGGATTTTTCCCATAGTTTGGCCAAAAGAACCAGCTGTAGTGCCATTCCTCTTGCTTTCATCCACTATGTTAACCATAGCACAGGTTCGTTTATAGATAGCAAGTTAGACATGGCTTGTCATAGATCTCCTCTATCCATAATTTCTACAAACGCTCTGACCACCAGAGGATCATATTTCCACCCGGCACAAGCTTTAATTTCTTCAATTGCTTCTTCTTTGCTAAGCTTAGCAATACTATACTTGTTAGTTCTAAAATCATAGCATTCGGCAACAGCAATAATCCGTGCTGTTATTGATATCTCTTCTTCTTTTAAACCTTTTGGATAACCCGTTCCATCCCAGTGTTCGTGGTGCTGTAGCGCCCCTCCGGCTACATCCATAGTGTCGTTAAAGAGATTAAGGATCCTGTAACCTGCAGTTGCATGTTTTTTCATCTCGAGCCGTTCATCTTCATCTAATCGACCAACTTTTTTCAATATATCATCATTAAGAATCACTTTCCCAATATCATGATAATAACCAGCATCTTTAATTCTCCGCACCTCTTCAGCAGGTAAACCAAGTTGTAATGCAATTTTTCCACTTAGTTTACTAACATTCTGGGCGTGTAATTTTTCTCTTTCAGACTTAAAATGCAGGGAATTCACAATGCGCTTCAGCTGCTGATTACTGTAATCCTTATACAGAATGCTCTTATTAATGTACATCGCTTCTTCTGCATCTTTAAAAAGCACCGCAAAGTCATCGCTTGTCTTTAATTTGGTTGCTCTACCCAAAGCTATGCTTCCCTTTATTGCTTTGTATCCAACCTTTTCAACATTATCTTGAATCCGTTTTGCCGTAGCATCTGCATCCTCAGCTCCTGTCCGCGGCAGAAGGATTAAAAACTCATCTCCGCCGATCCTGGCGCTAATATCATCTGCCCGGCAGGTTTTTTTTATCGCTGCGCTAATCTTCTTCAGCAATATATCTCCTACTTCATGCCCAAAAATATCATTGGTTAATTTTAATCCATTTATGTCGCCAACAATAATGCTAAAAGGAAGGTTCCTTTCAACATCTAGACGATTTAGCTCTTCATATACGAATGACCGGTTATAGAGCCCGGTTACCGAATCATGGTAGGAGAGATATTTAACTCTATCTTCCACTTGTTTTCTTTCAGTGATATCGAGAAAGGTTACCACACCACCGACAACTTCTCCATTTTTGATCTGGGGATATGAATGGTATTCAACATCAATAAATGTTCCGTCTGCTTTCCAGAACACTTCATCATCAACATCTACACCCCTACCCCTATTAATTGCCCTGATGATTTTACAATCATCTAACATTATCATTGTTCCGTCACGGCGACTGTGATGTATTTGGTCATGCATATTTTTTCCAAGCAATTCATCCTGGCTTTGATAACCAAGCAACTTCACGCAGCTTATATTACAAAATTTACTAATACCATCCAAATCAACACCATATATCCCTTCAGCTGTTGAATCCAGGATCAACTGCAGATGATCTTTGTTATCCTCCAGGGCTGCATTAGCTTTATGTAAATCCTTGGTTCTTTCTTCAACGCTTGCTTCCAGGTTGTTGATCAGAAATTGCATTTTAGTGGCAATGTTATTGACGCTTTCTGATATAATCCCTATTTCATCTTTTCTGATAACCTCTACCCGCTTTGACAAGTCTCCCGAGGATATCTCTTCGGAAGTCTGTAGCAAGTTTTTCATCGGCCGGAGGAATTTGCCGATGATTACATAATATAGAATGATTGAAAATATAAGAGCTATGACAACAAGGATGGCAGTCAGGCGGATGCTTTGAATAACGTTAATCAAATAAAGACTTTCCGGTATGGCTGAAATAACCACCCAATCGATCCCGGAAGCTTTAATTTCCCTTATGGCAACAAATAGTTTCTCCTCTTCACCCTCAAAAATACTGTAAGAACCATTTGTCTGAAAGTGATTTTCATAAGCCTGCCGGATATCATTGTTAACAAGATCTCTAATGCTATAACGGTCTAAATTACCGTCCTCAAGAAGAGCAAAATTTTTCTCTCCCATTGAATTAGCCACTAGTGCTCCTGTATCTTTCTCAACGATAACGGCATACCCATTGTACTCGCGCGTTGCATCTTCCAGAACTGTTCCGATGCCCGAGAGAAGCATGTGTGTTCCAATTACTCCCTGTAGTTCGCCTGCGCTATTGTAAACCGGCCTTGCAGACGATACTGTTAAGTCATCCATTATAAAATGCTTATATATAGGTGAAAAGATGGGCCCGTCGGTCTCAACTGCAGCCTGAAACCAAGCGCGGGTGCGGGGATCAAATAATCCAGCCTGCACAACAAGCTCCCCGGCAGTTAAGTCCTCCTTCACCGCATAATACCAGGAATTGCCGTCGGTTTCTGTATTATTTCTCATGATTTCAATAATGTTATCACTATTCCGACGCGCCCCGTAGTATTCACCATTTACTGTGCCAAAGCTAAAACTATAGACCTCATCTTCTTGCGCCTGGAGAACGCCAACAAAAAACTTCTCCCGGACCACTTCATCCGACAGATTGAGAATGCCGTTTTCTATAATCTTATGATTGACTTCGTTGATATGTTCGGGGACATGGATTAAAGTAACTACTTGATCATAAATATTATTGCTTATGCTTTTGGCGATCTGTTCGGTTGTTTCTTCGGCAGTTGTCCGCCATCTGTTAAAAACAAGTGATCCAATACCAAGAGTCATAGTTAACATGATAAGTACAAACATGATGATAATAATCCCTTTAATCGGAATAATTCCGATCGGATTTTTCATTTTTTATCCTGCCTTATTATTTTTATGAACTCTTAGCAGCTTCATTTTGTGAATCATAAATATTATAACACTTGCTTAAACTTTAATCTAAATACTTTGGTTTTTCCTGTATATTCACCGTTTTGGCTCAACATCCCGCATATTCATTCGGAATTAAAGCGGCTTGCTTAAAAGCATTGTTTCACCAACCATTCTTCTACTTCATAAAAAAATAATGGCCATGAAAACAATGGCCATTATCAAAATACAGCTTCAAAATTAAAGAAGCCGGGGCATGCAATATTGCATTTATTGCTTAATCTTACGCACCGCCCTGCTAACTGAGGCATAGTGAAGACCTAAAAGCTCGGCAACAATGCTCAGAGCAAAGTTTTCCAACCTCATTTACTTCATTATGCCGCGCACAATCTGCAGATCTTCTGGCGTTGCGTCCCATTTAATCTATGGTTTTCGACCAAGAAGAATTGCATCAAATACAGTCATGTTTAACGATTTATTATCCTGATCTACATATGTCAGAGAGCCTCTGGCCATACTGATTACCATAACCACTCAGGTGTTAACACCTAAACTCCTTGTCGTATCAGACCCGTTTCCCATTGCATTGTAATTCCAGCGGTTAAACATAAAAATATCAGGGTTGCGAAAAAATTATTGCAACGTATGCATGTCCGAAAAAAAATAGCTTTTTTATTTGTTTTGCTTTGCAGCACACACCTGGCAGCATAAGCCCTTATACCCGGGTACGCATTTTTTTAAGTCAACAATTTCATTACAGATTGAGCATTTGCTGTAATGAGTGCAGCCCTGAAAACGGGGTGGGTGTATACTGACGATTGTTTTTTTAAAAAGCTGTTCATCGCTTAAATCTAAAATTTCATGAACGGCATTGTTGACAGCTATGCTATATTCTTCAATTTCAGTCTGCGAGGCTTTGCCTGAGGCAATTCGTTGATCTATATCAACGGCACTGTCAATGATGAGAGCCTCGTCGTTAATGAGACTCAAACGCAAAACATTCACCGGCAGGTATCCTTCACCGGAGAGGCCAAAGTAGTATACCTGCTTACCCAGATCATAGGCAAAGAAATTCTGGTTGCCAATGGTACAGCCTGTCATAAGCTGAACAGCCTCAATTCCTGAACCCATGTTTTCCGCCAACGCGAACTGTGTGGAGGTTTTTTCCCGATCAAAACCCAGTTCGATACAGGCCAGAACCGAGGCCCGATAACCGACCGCAAGCTCTGGACAAACATGACCGTGATAGTGAGCCAGATTGGCAAGCTCCGCTGGTAATAATGAATAGTTGCCGACCGCATTCAGGTTGCCTTTACTCAATAACTGCGATACTCTATTATATAGAGGTCCACTTTCTATGTTATGAAGATACTCTCCATTTACTTTGTACTTCAACAGCCACCTGCCCTGATTTAGGTCTTGCTGCCCTTTCATAAACTCAAAAGCCAGACAGTAGATACCTGTTGATGTTAGTACTAAATACTGTGGATTTTCTTCAATACTCTTAAATTTGTGCAGTAGCTTTAAAACTTCATAGTGTTCACCACGCCATTTGAAACCGAGCGGAAGATTTTGTGAGCTGTCATACTGCACCAGCACCAGTTGCTGTATAAACTGAACATCTTCTTGTTCTATTTTTTTCATTAACTGTTTAATATTCAATTTCTTGGACCCCTGTCCGGTAATTATGTCAGCCTTAAAATCAGGACATTCGTCAAATTAATAGTAGCACAAATAAATATAATGTGCTACTATTAATTAAATGATATAACTGCCGTATTTTTATAGTCTGCGGATCTGATCAGCCAGATACTGCAGTTTTTTTCTTCTCACAGAATTAATGCAGCAAAGAAACTGGCGGAACTTTTCGTGCCATTCTTTTTCGTGTTCTGGAAAATAATCGTATACTTCCGTACAGTCTTGGGTGGGCAGCCGCTGAATCAGAAAAGCCAAAACCGTATCGTCCAGCGTATGAAATAGTTCGGTGTATTCATCATCAAAGAGGCAGCAGGCACCAAGCAAATCAACCAGATCGGAGATACTACAAACTTCCTGTTGTATAATAGTTAATTTATCTGAGACAAACCGGCAGCTTCTGATTTCCTCCGTCAGGATCCGAAATGCTTCATTGGTTAACATCTGGCCTTCCGAAAACTCTAAGATTTCGGAAGTGCCCTCTTGGTTAAAGCTAATAAACAGCTTGGCTAAATCGTATTCTTTCAAACCTATATTTAGCCGTGCAGTTATATCCTGAGCAGTTATCTCAATATAATTTTGCATGAAGGAGTCTTTTACACAAAAATACCTGCATAGAACTCCGGTAGCATCCTTTAGATGATTGCCCAGTTTATTCTGGTGAAGGTTGGCTAACTGTTGCTTAATTTTTTCAATGTCTGTTTGATCAATCATAAGCTGACACAGATCTTTTTTTGCCAAAGTAGAGCCAACCAGGTTTGTGATCACAATTGCAAATATATTGATAAGCAAGCCTTCATAGTGTTCATGATAACCCTGAAGTAAGCGGTGCAGGTCTTGTGCCAAAAATTTTTTGCAGAACTCATTTTCCAACCAAAGCTTGTGCAGGTAATCTTCAATATATTCAACGCCTGTCAGAAGCATTTGATCATGGCTTAATGGATAATCAATACCTGCCGGGATATCGTGAGCGGCATATTCAAGGTCATAAGACGAAAAGAATAGCGGCAGGCCATTGTCAATGGTATCATTATAAGCCTCAACTTTCGTTTGCAGTCTGTTTTCCTGAATGGCTATAAGCTTTTTTTCTGATAGACCTACTTTTTCTTTCAGAAGCACTTTACCTTTTTCGTATAATGTTTTCAGTTTCTCTTCCTTAACCAGAGCAAGACAGGCATCTTTGTTTGCTGAATTTTTTAGTGTTAACCCGATTGTGTAAAAAATGGATTGCAGTAATCCCTGGGCTTTTTCAACAGGCAGTGAACTGCTGGCACCACCCGTTAACTGCTCTGTCAGTTCAGATAATAATTGAAGACTTTGCACCTGCACCCCTGACAATACATCATCTGAAATCATATTTTTGTGGTAAGCTTCTTCAAGCAGTGACTGGAAGAAATGCGCCGGATCCAAGCTTTCTATTTTAATGCTTTGTTTTACCAGTTTACTCATCATAA
>Ga0334884_1000263_pt1 | contig 99399 bp, 85 predicted proteins | sample GraSluR1_MG_7_FD_207215 | JGI IMG/M metagenome (GOLD analysis project Ga0334884, IMG submission 207215) | Sludge microbial communities from methane-producing bioreactor in Wageningen University, Netherlands - Granular Sludge_12_05 R1 | ecosystem: Engineered > Bioreactor > Anaerobic >... | reverse complement strand
GGGATAGGGGGTATTATTTTATTTTTATAGCGACCGATTTCACATAAAACCTTATTTACGGATTAATTTCTTAAAATTCATAAGCAGGCTGTTTGAGGCTGTTGCAATCGGCTTGAGCCGATTTTGCATAGCAGCCAGCGAATTCATTCGCTGGTGATGTCGGTAAAGAGTAGGGACGGAAACATGAAAATCAACCGTGAAACTGCGTCAGAAGGCCGCCCTGTGGTAGTCTCACCGCCGCAAGCGTGGCGGGCGCGCTTGCCGTTGACGCTGATCGTTTTGTTGCTGCTTGCCGTTGTAGCGTTGCTCATGCTACAGATATGGCAAATCGCTGTTCCGCATGCCGCTGGTACGCCGGAGCCACTGGCGACGGACTTTGCCGCCGCTACTCCCTTGCCGCAATCCACGCCCACGCCGACCTCACCGCAGCTAGGAGATGCGCTGGAAACGCTCTACATCGAAATCGCGCCGCAAGAGTTTGCGCAGCTCGAAGCCAAGCGTGAAGAGGCGTTGGAACGCTGGATTTTGCTGACGAGTGCCGACGACTTCGTGCCGGCGACGCTGCGCCTGGGCGAGCAGACCTTCCGAGCGCGTCTGCGGCTCAAGGGCGACTGGGCCGATCACATCGCTTCGGATAAATGGTCGTTCCGCATCGAGCTGCGCGACGATGGCTATCTCCACGGGATGCGGATCTTTTCGGTTCATGATCCTTCTGCGCGGGTCTATCTCAACGAGGTTGTCTTCCTCAAAAATCTGGCGGATGAGGACATTCTGGGTGTGTACTACGATTTTCTGCACGTCGTGCTGAACGGCGAATACAAGGGTATCTACGCGCTGGAAGAGAACTTCGCCAAAGAACTGCTGGAATTCCAGGCGCGGCGCGAGGGCGTTATCATCCGCTACGACGAGAATTTGCTCTGGCAATCCTGGGCGCTGCGCGGCGACCGGGTCACGCCTTCGGGGATTCGGCGCTTCTACATTATTGATGAGTTCAGCTCTGGGCGTGTAGATGGCTCGCCGACGCTTTCCGCGCAGCGCGATACGGCGGCGGGGCTGCTGCGTGGTTTCGTGACCGGCGAGTTGCCCGCGCCGCAGGTCTTTGATATGGAGCGGATGGGCAAATTCCTGGCCCTCTCCGATCTGTGGAACGCGCTGCATGGGCTGACCTGGCACAACCTGCGCTATTACTTCAACCCGGTCACAGCGCGGCTCGAACCGATTGCCTTCGATAACGATCCACTTTCCCCTGTACACGATGTTGAGAAAGTGGGGCTGGCGCTCGCGCACTTCAACCACGATCCCTATTTGCAAGCGGCCTACACCCGCGCGTTGTGGGAGGTGAGCCAGCCCGGTTATGTGGAGGAATTGGAGGCGCGGTGGGGTGCGGAGCACACGCGCCTGTTTGCTGCGCTGGAGCCGGAGTTCGGCGCGGAGGTGCTCGCCCCGCCCTGGGATGCGCTGCGCCGCCGGCAGGAGCTCAATCGTCTACGGTTGACGCCGCTCCAGACGACCTACGCCTATCGCGTGCGCGCCGCTGACGTAGCGGCGATGGGGTTGCCGACCGAGACGCTGGTGCTAGAGATGGGCAATCTACTGGATTTGCCAGTCGAGCTCGTGGCGGTGCGCGTGGATGGCGTCGAAATCCCGGCGAGCGCGGATTGGGTGGATGCGGCTTCGTTGCCCCATACCGTGCCGCCGCTGGCGGATGCGCCGGACTTGCTGGCATTGCGCGCGCTCGCGCCCGACGCGGCGGCGTTGCCCTACATCCGCCTCACCTTGCCGCTCACCGTCACCCTCGATGCCGACATCGAGCTGCATGCCCGCGTCTGGGGACTGACCCAGACCATCGCCCAGCCGGTGCTCCCCTCCTATGCGCTGCCGCTGACCGAAGGGCCGCGCCCCGCTGCGCCGTTGCTCGCAGAAGCGCTGCGCCTGCATCCTTACTTGCAACCGGCGGACGAGGCGGGCTGGCTTACTATCCCGCCGGGGACGTGGGACATCAGTGGGACACTGGTGCTGCCGCCGGGCTATGGCCTGCATCTAGGGCCGGGCACGACGTTGCGCTTCGGCGCGGAGGATTTCCTGCTCGCCAGCGGGCCACTGGATTTTCATGGGACGGCAGAAGCGCCGGTGGTCTTGCAGCCGCAGGGCGAGGTCTGGCTGGGCGTGCTCGTGCTGGATGCGGACAGCCCTTCTTTTTGGGAGCATGTCACCGTGGAGAATACCGACGCTGTGGCGCGCGACGGCTGGATGTTCACGGGCGCGGTCACGTTCCACCGCAGCCCGGTGCGCATGAGCCATAGCCGCTTTTTGGGCACCCGCGCCGAGGATGCGCTCAACATCATCCGCACCAGCTTTGAGCTGGTGGATTGCGAGTTCGCCGATACCGCCTCCGACGCCTTCGATGGCGATTTCACCACCGGCGTTGTGGAGCGGTGCGTCTTCCGCAATATCGCCGCTGATGGCATTGACATCAGCGGCTCGGATTTGACGGTGCGGGATGTGCGGTTCTTCAATCTGGGCGACAAGGCCCTCTCCGTGGGCGAGGCCAGCCGGATGGTTGCTGAGGACATCTTCGTGGATACGGCGGACTTTGGCATGGCGAGCAAAGATGGCTCGCATCTGGAAGTGTCGCGGGTGACGTTGCGGAATATCGAGATCGCTGCGTTGGCGGCTTTCACCAAGAAACCCGCCTACGGCCCGGCGACGATGATTGTCAACGGGTGTGATTTTGGCGACACCCCGCCGGAGCAGCACGCCCTGGTGCAGACTCGCAGCTACATTGACCTGGACGGGCAGCGTATCTGGGGCTGGGACGTGGATGTGGACGCGCTGTATGAGAAGTGGCGGGAGTGAGTGAACGGTGAACGGTGAGCAGTGATGGGTAAGAGGTGCTTGTACGGATTGCTGCTGTGCTTGCTGTTGGCGGGTTGCGGGCCAACAGGGGCGCGGCAGGCGCGCTATGCTGATCTCGCTGCCTGGTTGGAGATCAACGCGCTGCCGGATGAGACGGTGGGAGTGCAGGAGTTGGGGGCGTGGGCGCGCTTGACCGGATTGCCGCTGGTGGAGCTCCCCGCAGGGAGCGATGCGGCCCTGCTGTTGGCCCGGTTACAGGAAGCGCCGCCCGACACTTGCGTGGCGCTGCGCAGCGTGGCTTGGGAGGGCGTGCAGGCATCGCCCTGGTTCCGCGAGCGTTACCAGCAGGTTGCCGTCGCCGGGACGATGGAAGATCCTGCCGCGCCGCTGACGCTTTACCGCTACACCCCTTCGCCGTTCGATGTTGGCGAGACGTTGCCCCTCAGTCTGACGCTGCAAGATGCGGCAGCGGGCCACGTCACGTTGGAAGCGGTACAGCTCAGCACGCAACGGCTGGCGCTGAGCGAGCCGGTCTACGTCAGCCTGACCCTGAGCGGCGATGTGCGCGAGCCATTGCGCGCCGAGTGGCAGTTGCGCGCTGTGGCCGATGGGCGGGTCTGGCTGCGCGAGGTGCGGACGCTGTCTACCGACGCCTGGCCCACGCGGGGGACGGTGACGGAGCGCACTATCGTTGCGCCGCCGGATGCGCTGCCGTCGGGAGAGTATGCGCTGGAATTGGCCCTTTCGCGGCCCAATCTCGCGCCCTTCGGCGAGCCGGTCAAAGTAGCGACACTCACTCGCCCACCAGATGTAAGCCGCGATCCGCTGATGCCTGATCATGTATTGGAAATTGCCGTGGGCGATGCCATCGCTCTGGTGGGCTACGACGCGCCGGAGCGTCTCGCACCGGGTGACACGTTGCGGGTGGCGCTCTACTGGCAGACACGGGACGCGGTTGGCGGTGATTTCAAAGTTTTCGTTCATATCTTCGCTCCCGATGGGACGGTCGCGGCGCAATCAGACGCAGCCCCGGTTAACTGGACGTATCCCACGACGGTGTGGCAGCCGGGCGAGACGATTCGGGATGTGCATATCATTTCACTGGATGCGGAACTGCCGCGCGGCGACTATCGCGTGCTGGTGGGGATGTACGACCCGGCGACGGAGACGGCGACGCGGCTCCTGCTCCGCGATGCACAGGGGACGCCGCTCGCAGATGATGCGGTTTTGTTGTTCACCCTGCGCTTGCGGTGAACTGGTTGCTTGATACTTGCGGCTTGGGACTTGAGGCTTGATGCTTGCAAATCTAAAATCTAAAATGGGGCAGTGGTTGCCGCTAGTTTTCCTGGCGCTGGCGCTGGGCGGGCTGTTGCTGCTCGGCGACGCGCTGGATCGCCTGCCGCTGGCCCCGGTCGCGGCGGATGCGCCTGTGCTGCGCGGTTGGCAGCGGCGCGTGGTAGAAAGTCTCGCCGTATTGCCCACCGAACTTGGCGGGTCGGGTCAGCCGGGCTTCTATCCGCCGCCGGGACGCTATGATCGTAATCTGAGCGTCGAGCTGCGTCCCGATGATCGCCGCGCGACCATCATCTACACGACCGATGGCTCGTTGCCCACGCCGGAACACGGCACGGTCTATCGCCGCCCGCTGCGCCTGGATGTGCAGCAGCCCGGCGTCACCGTGATCCGCGCGGTGCAAGTCCTCAACGGCGTCGCCGGGCCGGATGTGATCGGCGTGTACGTCGTGGGCCTGGATTCGCAGTTGCCGGTGCTCTCGGTGGTCGCCGCGCCAGACGATTTGTGGGGCGCGGCGGCGGGCGTGCTGGCGAATCCCTCATTCCGGGGCCGAGATTGGGAGCGCCCGGTGCAGATGACGCTGATCGAGGGCGATACGGGCTTCAGCATCCCGGCGGGGCTGCGCATCCACGGTAGGCCGGAGCCATTGGATGCTGAGAAGCAATCGTTGCGGCTGTACTTTCGGAACGACTACGGCGCGGCGCGGCTGGAATATCCGCTGTTCCCCGACCATCCCGATCAGCCGGAGCTGGCGCAGAGCTACGACCGGTTGCTGCTCCAGGCGGGCGACCGCAACGGCTGGTGGACGCTTTTCCGCGATGAACTGGTCGCGGAGACGGCCTGCGCGCTCGACCTGCCGACGGCGCAGGGGCGCACCGTGCATCTCTTCCTCAATGGCCGCTCGTGGGGCCTCTATCGCCTGAGCGAGCGGGTGAATCGCTTCTTCCTGCGCGACAACTTCGGCTATCGCAACGTGGACGTGGTGCAGGAGGGAACGGCGCGTGAGGGCAGCGCCGCCGATTGGGACGCGCTGGTGGATTGGGCCGTGGCGCGCGATCTGGCCGAGCCGGAGGCTTACGCTCACGTCGCCGAGCGGCTGGATGTGGCGAATTTCACCGAGTTCGCGGTATTACAGTTGTACTTCGGCTTCTCCGCCGATGACCTCTACGCGGTGCGGGATCGCGGTGGACGCTGGCACTTCGTCTACGGCGGCGGGGCGGCGCACTTCGCCCAACGCCCGGACGAACCGCTCGCGGCGCTGGGGCTGGAGGATACGGACTTTGCGCTGCTGTTGCGCGCGCTGATGGACAACGGCGACTTCCGCCGGGGACTGCGGGAGCGGGCGGTGGTGCTGCTGAACACCGCGCTCGCGCCGGAGGCGCTGGCGGCCCGCGTGACGGAACTGGAAGCGACGCTCGCTGCTGACATCCGCTACGAGGAGGCGCGCTGGCCCTCGCCGATGGCCTGGGTGGATAACACAGCACAGGTGCGGGACTTCGTCGCCGCGCGCCCGGCAGCGATGCGGGAAACGCTCGCTGAGCTGTTGGGCCTCTCTGCGCCGGTGGCGGCGCAGCTGCGGGTGGAGCCGCCGGAGGGCGGGCGTGTTTTTGCGGGCGGATTGGTGCTGCCCGCCAGTGCTGAATTCTTCCCCGCGACGACGGTGGAGCTGATGGCCGTGCCGCACGCCGGGTTCACGTTCGAGGGTTGGGCGGGCGTCCCTGGAGATACAGCAATGTTGCGCTGGCAGGTGGACGCGGCCCGCGATTACGCGGGGCGCGAGATTACAGCTCGCTTCCGGCCCATTGCGGATGATGAGCCGGGTGTTTTCGCCAATGATGTTATTATCAACGAGTTATGGATCAACGACAACGGGACGCGCTACCGTACCCTGGAGAATCGGCCTATCACCGGCGATTGGATCGAGCTGCTGGTGCAGCGCCCGGCGACGGTGGACTTGCGCGGTTGGCGGCTGACCGATCAAGACACGCGGGCGGGCGGCGATGAAGGTTCGCTGATCTTTCCTGACCTGGACGCCTTCGCTGCTGTGCCGCGTGGAACGGTGATTCTCCTCCTCGCTACGGAGCACCTCGATAACGCGGCCTATTTTCCCACCGACGATCTGGATCACAGCGACGGGCGGATGATTTTGTATGTAGGCAATGGCACGCTGGATGTGACCACCGATCCCGGCTTTGGTATTGGCACGCGGAACGATAATCTCGTGCTGCTCGCGCCTGGCCCGGAGGGGGAGATTGGCATTGACTTCGTGGCCGAGGGGACGGCGGTGACGCCCTACTCGTTCGGCGTGCTGGCGGATGGCGCTGTCTTCGAGAATCCATTCCGCCGCCTGGGGCGCGATGATGGCGCAGTCTTCACGGGCCTCGGCGCGAACGACGACGGTGCGCGCGACTGGATTGTAGATCCATCGGCGTGCGAATCGGGCGATGAAGTGTGTTTGGATGCGGTGAATCTGCTCACCCCTGGCGCGCTCAATCCGGGGCAGGGGTGGGCGCTGTGGTGGGCGGGGGTGTGGGGAAGATAGTGCCTAACTGGTGAGATTCTTGCCCCGCGAGCAAGAACACGGGATACACAAAGCCTTTTTGACTCCGACTTGCTCAGGTTAGGGGACAAATCGGTAAGCGGGGAGCAGACGCCTGGCGTTTGCTCCCCGCTTTGTTTTATTGCAGTAGCGCAAAACCAACCCTGTAAAGCGCAAGCAATCACCTCGCACACGATTTTAGAGCAACGGGAAGTTACACAGAACCACACAGAGAAGTCACAGAGATTCACGGAATATCTCAGTATTATCTAACACCAGGAAAAACTCTGTGTATCTCTGTATCGCCTCGGGGTAACTCTGTGTCATGTTAGATACTCTCAGCAGGGCGACTTTTGCGGTATTGTGTTTTATTTCTGTCGCAACATCAGCGGTAAGTAGATGCGGTTGGTACGGCCCAGGATGCCATAAATTCCCGGTTGTTCAATCCAGGCGAAAATATGCCCTTGACCCTGTTCTGTAGTTGTGATGTTGTGTGTCACCCATGTATTTCCATCAAGGCGATAGAGCGCTTCTGTGCCAGGAATCACACCTCCGTAGGCTTTGAAACCCAGCAATAGCATCAGCGGTGTGGTGGGTTGATTTCCATCTACAATAAAGAAGTGATCCATGCCGTGAAGTTCGCCGGCAGGGCGGGGTTGGGTGTAAGTCACTGTGAGGGCAACCTCTGAGGTTAAACTTCCAGATGGAATGTGCATCGCTGTCAGATGATTGGGATGGGTAATCCATAACAGCCCACCTTCCGGGCCGATGTACGCGGCATCAGAGGGCAGTGGGGTGGGGGTGGGGGGAGGAATGGGCGTAGGCGTGGGTGCGGCGGGCGCATTGCGGGCGCAGCGGAAGCTGATGTGGTGATAGACTAGCGCCGAGGCTTCGTCGTGGCGCACCCAATTGGTTGCCAGACGTGGATGTGCGTACCAGTCCCCGCCGCGCGCGATATAATCTTTCCCCAGGTTGGTTTCTGGGCCTTGCGGGTTGTAGTAGGGCGATTTAGCGTAATAGGAACTCGAATAAAAATCATTGACAAAATCTCTTGCATTACCGGTCATGTCTAGTACGCCGTAGGGACTGACATCTTGCGGGTAAGACCCCACGGCGACGGTGTCGCCTACACAGGGGCGGGGGAGTACGTCGCCGGGAAAGATACGGGCGATGTTGGCATGTTCGCAGGTGGGTTCCTCGTAACCCCAGGAGAAAGGTCGCAAATCCGTGCCGCGCGCGGCTTTTTCCCACTCGGCCTCTGTTGGAAGGCGTTTGCCTACCCATTGACAATAGGCGCGAGCATATTCCCAGGTGATGTTGAGTACCGGGTGGTGGTTATATGCGGGATTCGTGTAATAGTCGGGGCGTGATGTTGAAGCGACCGATAGTGGCAGCGGGCAAGCGCCAGCGGCTACGCAGGCGGAGTATTGAATGTTTGTTACCTGTACTTGATCAATGAAGAAAGCATCCAGGTGTACCTGATGGATAGGTTTTGCGTCGCCGTCGCAATGGATTGTGGTGTGATCTTCGGCGCATCCCATGGCGAAAGGGCCGGCGGGGATATAGATTTCGTTGACATTTGTGATCGCTGGGGCATGATGCATGCCTTGTGGTAGGCTCTGAGCAACACTGGAATGTGTGCTGTAGGCGATGGTTATGAGCACTAAACATCCTATAACAACAAATAGATACACGGTACGTTTGTTCATGGTATTTCCTTTTTTAATATTGAGTTGTCTATCCGAAGATTCTGCCGGTGGTGGGGTTCGACAGGCTCACCCACCGGGGTTCGACAGGCTCGGCTTCGGCAGGCTCAGCCACCGCCGGGGTTCGACAGGCTCGGCTTCGGCAGGCTCAGCCACCGCCGGGGTTCGACTGGCTCGGCTTCGGCAGGCTCAGCCACCGCCAGGGTTCGACAGGCTCGGCTTCGGCAGGCTCAGCCACCGCCGGGGTTCGACAGACTCGGCTTCGGCAGGCTCGGCTTCGGCAGGCTCGGCTTCGGCAGGCTCGGCTTCGGCAGGCTCGGCTTCGGCAGGCTCGGCTTCGGCAGGCTCAGCCACCGCCAGGGTTCGACAGGCTCGGCTTCGGCAGGCTCGGCTTCGGCAGGCTCGGCTTCGGCAGGCTCGGCTTCGGCAGGCTCAGCCACCGCCGGGGTTCGACAGGCTTACCAGTAATTCATTTGTTTTTCGTTAGTATAAATTGAGTCTCGCTATGCTCCTCAGCCGTGATAATCGCCCAGCGTTCTAGCGAATCCAACCAGTAGGCACCGAGTTGGAACCGGGATGTTTCTGTGTCGAGAAATGTTTCGGTTGTGAATACATGGCGTTGTATCAGGAGGTCGCCTGGCAGAAGCATATCCGCTGCAATGCCTAATCCATCGCCTGTAGCCAGAAGCTGCCCGGCATCATTCAGTATATGGGCCATGATGGAAAAGGGGCGCGTGGTGGTAGCTGTAACCTTCCAATAAGTCCGTAAGACAGGCGGTTGCGTGGGGGGGCCTTCAAATTGGTAGCCGAGAAACGTGAGCGGGCCAGCTAACTCAAGGGGCAGTGTCAGGGTTGTCTCGGCTGCGGCTGGCGGATGCCCAGCGGGTAACAATTTAACCGCGTCGGTGTTGATGGTTTGGAGGGGCGTAGTTTGAGAGCGCCTATCCCATGCGTACAGCGCAAAGGGTGGCGTGGCGTGGGGGGTGTGCTGTTCATAAGCCAGGCGTGTGAAGGCCAGCTGTTCCTGCGCAAAGGCGTTTAGAGCGTCTTGGCTCAGGTAGTGGGCATACCAGCCGGTGCTTTCTCCAGCGCCAGGATAGACCCAGGTTTGGGTGCAATCGAAGTAAATCAGGCGTAGCGCAGCCTGCCCTAGTCCCTCATGGGCGACTTTGGATGTGAGGGGGGCGACGGGTAGAACGCATTGGGCCAGCCAATCCGCCGCTGTGTCCGGTTCTGGAATGTGGTAATAGAACAGCACCTGCCCGATTTTGGCATTCGGCGCGCGCTTGCGGAACCAGTCGTACATCTCCGGGTCTACCAGCGGAATGCCAGCGAGCGTGGTGGCGCTGATGACGTAATCGCCGGGCGGTGGGTTGAGCCGCGAGGGGAAGATCGCCGGGGTATCACCGCGTAAGGGCGTCAGTGGGGTGTAATCCACCCCGTAGACCGCCGGATCGTAGAAGATGAAGGCGGAGAGTTGCACCGTTCCGACACCCTGTTCCGCTTGAAAGCGCGCCAGATCTTTGTAGGCCTGTCCCCAATCGGTGTTGGAATCGGCCAGAAACCGCCAGCCATTATCCGTACCTCCCGCAAGCTCGTTGAAGTAAGCCAGGTAATGTGGCGCAATGCGCAATGTACCGAGCATGAGCCAGGCGAGGAGGGCGTACTGCGTGAAACGTGAAACGTGATGCTTGCTTCGCCATCCGCTATTCGCTATTCCAATGTAGAGAAATGGCAACATGGGCAGCAGATGCCGGTAGCCGATGTTGAGCGTGCTGGCAAGGCTGGCGGCGGCGTAGAGGAGGGGGAAGAGGTAAAGCGTGAGGCGTGAGGCGTGAGGCGTGAGGTGTAAAATGAAGGGTTGCTTGGCAAGAAGATTACGCAGTATGCAGTACGTGGTACGCATTAAGCCATATAATCCCAGTAACAAGATAGGCAGGGGCGTCTTGAGAGCGAACGCTACCGGGAAATAGTACCACCACCCGTGCAGGCTGTTTTGGCCGAGCAGGTACGCGGCGTGACCACCCGCCGTGTGCTCTCGCAGTCGTAGCCAGGGAATGGCGTGACTGGCTGCCGGCACGGGGAAAGGCAGCCCCGGAACCGCGCCGATTTGGAATCCATACAGCGTCCACAGGGTTACTCCCGCGCACAGCAAGTAAAGCGCGGTAGCTCTGAGCTTGTACTTGGGTAATGTCAGCAGCAGTATGGCGACGCTAATCGGGATGAGCAGCAAAGCGGATAGTTTTGCGCCCTGCGCCAGGCCTAGCGTGATGCCGGCAAGCAGCAAGCGCGTGTGCGTGGGTCGCCGGATGCAGCGCGCGAGGCAGAACAGCGCCAGTGTCATGCAACACGCTGCCCCCAGGTCTGTACCGGCTACGGCGGCGTGTGCGAGGATGTTGGGATCGAAAACGAGGAGCGTGAGTGTAAGCAGCCCGGCGCGCGGCCCGCGCAGATCGGCGGCCCACCGCCACACGACTGCGCCTAGCAGCACGCCTAGTAGTGCTGCCATGATGCGGGCCGGGAATAGCCAGCGCTCGAAAGGCAGGTGCGGATAGAGCAGCTGGCGCGTCATGTTGAGCAGGGGCAGGCTCTCGGTGGTGGGGTGGGCGGCTTCCTGCCAGGCAGGGAGTGTGGCGGGATCGGCCAGTTCGCGCAAGGGGAGGAGTGGCAGGGCAAACCAGAGTTTAAGTAGCGGCGGATGCTCTTCTACCAGCCGGTAATCGCCGGTGCGCAGGATGCTGTAGCCACTGGTGATGTGTAACCCTTCGTCAATGGTGAGCGACGTCGCACGTATGGCCAGGGTCGCTTGTGCAAACAACAGGCACAGCAAGAGCAGCAATCCATACCGTGGTATCGTCGAACAGCGTGTTTTCATATCGGCGCATTATAACCCCTGCCGGTATCCTGACAAGTTGACGGCACAGGGCGATTGCATTTGTCCATTGGTTGCAGAAAGGCGGCCTAAAGGCCAGGGTTAAAATCCCCTCTAAAAATACCGCGTTAGCGGTGCAGCAGGCAGCACGAGGGGAATAAGTTTTCTAAATGCGATAGCCCTGGTTGACGGCGGGGCGTTATTGGTTATACTGTTCTGGCAGTTTCATTTTATGACCACAGGAGGGAAGTTAGATGAAAAAAATACATCTGGAGTTAGTTGTGAGTTTGGCCTTGCTGGTTTTGTGTTTAGGGCGAGGTGTGGCTGTGATTGCGCAACGGGCTAATGAGCCGGAAGGGGTGACGGTGTTGGCCGCGCCCGCATTGCAGAATCCTGGCTTTGATAATACCCGTTGGTATGAGTTCAAAGATCGCTATGGGCAGTGGTTGACCGGTTCTTGGGTGCCCGATGATGATGATGGGCAACGCTTGCAGGATTGGCGTCTTTGGTACATGCGCCACACGCCGCTGCTCAAAGCGTTCCCGGAGAGTGGTATCATCCAGGCTGGCATTGAATCGGTGGCCTTGCGCACTTATGATGGCGACGTGCAAGAGGGCGGGCTGTATCAGGTCATCTACAATGTGACCCCTTGCTTGCACTACCAGTTTCAAATGCACGGCCTTTCCCGTCCGGATGCAGGGTTGTCAAACTCCAGCGCGCAATTGCGCGTGGGCATGGATCCCACCGGCTGGCACACCAATCCTGCCGAGGATCCGGCGTTGCCTTCTTGGTCTGATCCTGACACTATTGTCTGGAGCGCGCCGCAGGATTTCAAATACCCCAATTTTGGTTTGTTGCAGGTGACAGCAGAAGCGCGTGCTAACAAAGTCACGGTCTACACCCGCGCTCTGGCCTATGGTGGTATGCGTCACGCCATTGTGTGGGATACTGGTGCATTCGCGGAAGTGACCCCGGCGATGTTGCACGATCCGGCGGCTTTGCCTACACCTTCGTTGTCTGCTTCGGCGACGACTGGGGCAGGTTGGGCGCAGATTTCGTGGGTGACTGCTGCTCCCGCCGTTAGTCAAGTGTATTATCGTTTGGTTCCGGTAGTCAGCCCGCCGCCGAATTATCCTCACAAAGTGTACTTGCCTTTGGTGGTAGGGGGGCAGATGGCTGTTTGGACCGCTTCTCCTATCAACAAAACGCCGGTGACCGGGCATACAACTCAACTGACCGGCTTGCTCTCTGGGCGCACCTACGAATACATCGTCGTCTCACGCGGCCTTAGTAGTAATGCTTGCACTACCTGGGTTTCCGCGCCGCAGCAGTTCACGACGCCGTAACCTAGCCAGTTAAGACCTGGCAGATTTCGCACAAGGTGTGTTTAGGAATATTTTACTGGTGCACAAGAGGTCGGCGCAGCGTTAAAATCTTCAAATCTGCCAGGTCTATGCCCTAAACTTAATGACATTGTCGGTTTTATAGCACCCCGCCCCTGGAAAAGTATTTTTCCAGGGGCGGGGTGTTTGAATATCTATTGAGTACGTTTCATCTGAGTTGAGAGAGGGACGGTCGGAGACCCGCCCTAGCTTGCGTTGTTCGGTCTCTGCCCGCCAGTCTTCATCCCATAATTGAAGTGAAACACCCCCATATCCATTGCGTCTTCTTACCATTTTATAACTAAAAATGGCTTTAAGGTTAGAATTTAGTATATATAAATGTTGTTACGATACTTGTGCGCAATTGTATATTGACAAATTCGCGGAATATGATAATCTTTCCCGGTTGGGGAAAGCCCGTTCTGGATAGACAAAGATCAGAACGCGCTTTCAAATTAAGCGTCAGGGTATAACATTTCACCGGAGGTATTCTTATGACGTTACGGACTTTGGGATTGCGGGTAGTGATAATCTGGGTAGTGCTGGCATTGCTCTGTCCCCCTGGGCTGGTGGGTGCAGTTGCACCTGCCTCCATTGGAGCAACCACGGCGCCGGTTGTTTTGACACAACCGACACCGATAGCTGAATCGCCGCTAGAAGGGCCATCAGCCGACTTATTGGAGCCGTCAGTTTTGATCACGCCAGAGCCGGTGTTAGTGGATTCGGCACCTGTCACCCCGCTACCCCCCGTGATCGCTATTCAAAGTCCTGAACAATGCGTGCGTCCGGGTGATGAGGTGGCGCTGGAGGTTACCGTAACGCAACCGGAGACCCAGCGCGCCAGCGAAGCTGTATTGACCGGGGCGCTCCCTGCTGAGTGGAGTTGGCCTACTGATCGCACCTGGGTGAACACTGACCGTACGCATGCCTCTATGCGCTTGGGGGAATTACAGTCTGGAGCGGTGCTGACCTATGTGGTGCGCGCGCGCACGCCCGAAGCGCCAGCCGCGGCACAGTATGTAACGTTTACCCTTGCGGATGACGCGGGCCAAGTGGTAACCACGGCTACGGCGGAAGTCTGCATCGCTTTTGCTTCAGAAGCGCGCATTGCACCCGAAGGCGGCGTGTTGCGCTCGGCGGATGGTCGGGTGCAAGTGACATTCCCGGAAGGGGTGGTGGAACAAACCGCCACAGTGGTCCATCTGCCCCAATCCCAGCGGGTCGTTGCCGGTCGGGGGATGGCGCAGCGGTTCGAACTTAATTTGTATGCTGCCGATGGTACCACGCTTGACCTCAAATCTCCGGTGACAGTGACCCTTAACGTGAGTGGGTTGCTCGATCTCACCCCCAGCTTCGATAGTTGGCCCTATCTGACTTATCAGGATGACGCAACCGGTGAATGGCATCCGGTGCCGGTGCGCGCGGATGCGACAGCCGGCACGCTGACCGCCCAATTGGAGCATTTTTCCACCTGGGAAACCGGTATGGCGGGCTACTTGCAAGGCGGTTGGCGTTTGTTGTACAATGCACCGCAGGTGAGCACGTTCAGCGGTGCGGCGACGTTTGCCTATCCCATCGAAGTGTTGCCCGGCGCGGGTGGGTTGCAGCCGCAGGTCTCGCTTTCATACAACAGCCGGCGCGTGGATGGGGCCATGTCTTGGGTCCAATCCGACTGGGCTGGCTTGGGGTGGAGTGTGGACACGATCGAGATTGTGCGGCAGGTCGGGCAACACTGTCACAATACCTATGATTGTCACTTCACTTATCGCAACCGGTTTTCTTTGCTGATGAATGGCACGAGCTATCGGCTGATTAAGGATTTGAATTCACACCCGGCTGATTATGGCCTTTACTATACCGAAGATTATTCCGGCCTGCACATATTCCGCTGCAATGATTTGGCGGCGCACCTGACCGAATGCGCCGCCGGTGCGGGGAATAATCGCACTGGAGAATACTGGGTCATCCGCACGCCCCAGGGCTTGACCTATTACTTGGGGAATTCCCTGGATTCGGAGCAAGTAATTCAACACATGGTGTGGAATGGCTCTAGCCCTGGTGATGGCGATACCGGCTACATCGGGCGCGACCATCCTTATGCGGCCTATCGGTGGCGGGTGCGGGAAGTGCGGGATGATTATGCGCATAAGATGCTGTATGTGTATACCGAAGAAAATCACGCTTATTATACTGATGGCGGCTTGCAGATTCAGGTGTGCAACAAGGGCTACAATATGGCGAGTTACCTGTCTGAAATTCGCTATAACTATACAACCGACACCTATGATAAGGTGGTTTTCTTACGGGCGCAACGGCAGGCAGATTTACTGATTGGCGTGCAGGAAAACTGTGCCCCTACGATGTTTTGGCAGAATCAACACTTATCGGGTATCCAGGTTTGGCGTCAAAACAGTCTGGTGCGCCAGTATAATTTGGGTTATGATGTGTTGCGCGGCCCGAACGTGCCCGACTATGCTACGCCCAGCCGGTTGTTGAAGAGCATCACGGAGTATTATCCGGGGCAACCGACGCCCTTGCCAGCTACGACTTTTAATTATACGCAGCAGCTTGATGGAAGACATGGCAATAAGTATGCTTGTTCGAGCGGTATGGGGGGCGATTGCCCTGATCCCAATCAGGGTGATAATTGGCGCATGATGCCCTGGTGGACATCAGCGTTCCCCTACTTCCGATTGACCCAGGTCGCCAACGGCTACGGCGGCGCAACGCAGTTTGATTATGTGCGGGATGGCAGTGGCAGCCGGGAGGCGCCGCACAGCTACATCGTAACTGAAACGCGCACCCTGGATGGCATGGGCAATACGGCGCGCACCACCTATGTGTATGCCAATGGGTGTTGGGATCGCGGCGGGCAGCCCTGCCGGAACCCGCTCCCCGGCGGGCCAGGGGAAAGCAAAACCTTGCTCGGCCATGGCCAGGTCACGGTAGCCCAGTACGACAACAACGCGTTGCTCGCGCAGCAACAGCACTTCTTCCATCTGGATTACCAACGGTTAGGCCGCGCGCATCGTATCCAAACCTATGCGCCCAATGGGCTGCTTTTGACCCAGAGCGATACCGCCTGGGGCGTGCAAGCGGCGTACCAGGGCACGTTGACCTACGCCGGGCAAACGCTCCAGACTACCTACGCCGGCGGGTTGCCGACCGCTGGCGGCTTACCGACTACGGTGCGGCAGGATTATACCTACGACCAGTTCGGCAATGTCACGGCGGTATATGATTATGGCGCTGAAATGCCGCTGCTCAACGGCAGCTTCGAGGCTGGATTGGAGCATTGGGCAGTCTGGCAGGCCGCTACGGGCTTTCAAGCGGTTAAAACTGCCGATGCTGCCATTGCCGGTCAGTATGCTTTACAGCTTAGCGGTACTGCTGAAGGCGCGGTGTATCAGGATGTAACCGGCTTGATCCCGGGCGCAACGTATGAGATCCGGCTGTGGGTCAAGGCTGCTGCCAATACCTCAGCACGGTTCCGGTTAGCGGCTAATGATGCGGAAAATGGAAACTGGCAAGGTAGTGATCGGGTTGCGCCGACTGTCTGGACTCCCTTAACATTAACGTATACAGCCAATGCTACGGGAAAAGTGCGGCTTGACTTGCATTATTATGCTGGCAGCGGTAAATTGTATGTGGACGGCGTAGCCCTGGCGCGGGCAACCGACGTAGGCGATGAGCGCACTGTGCATAGTTTTTATTATAACATAGCCGATACTTTGAATTTGCTCAACGGAGGTTTCGAAAAGCAGTTGAGCCATTGGACGCCATTCTGGGGCGCTCCCCCGGTGGCCGTTATCACACCGGGTAGTGGCGATGCCCACACCGGCAATCAGGTGTTGCGCTTGCAGGGGAGTTCCGACGGCGGCGTATATCAGGATGTGGAGGGCTTAACCCCTGGAAGGCAGTATATGGTGAGCGCCTGGGTGCGCCGGGTAGGCACCACCAATGGGAAATTTAGATTGTGGTTAAATAATACCAATTCGCCTTCGTATACGCCGGGCATCACCTGGGAGCTGCTGAGTTGGCGATGTCCAGCGGACGCCACGGGACGTATCCGCATTCATTTGTATTACGATGGGGGGAGCGGTGCCATTGAGGTGGATAGCGTGACCATGTCGCGTTGGCGGTTAGGCCTCAAATGGGGGGAAAATCTTTTCCCAGGGATTACGGCTAATAATCCCCAGACGTTACACTCGCAAACCCTTTGGTATTATGATGACCCCACATTCAATGTGAATCTGTGGAACAGCTCCGCCCATATCCTTCGTGGGCAAGTTACCATGGTAGGTCAGGGACGGCTATCGGAATTAAACTCAGGTGGCTTTATCACCACTCGGTTTGCCTATGACGAGTACGGCAACCTGCGTGATACCTGGGCACCGGGCGGCAGCCATACGCAAGTGACTTACGATACTCTCTGGCATCAGTACCCGATTCAACAGTGCCAGGAGACGCTGTGTACCACCACCGAATACTATGGCGTGAACGCGAATGGCGCGCCCGCGAGCGGCGGCCTGCCGGGCCAGGTCTGGCGCACGTTCCCCACCCAGTCCCCGGCGCAGGCCACGCGCTATCGCTATGATGCTTATGGGCGGTTACAGGCGGTGCAAGCCCCCGATGATACCGGGTGGAGCATGAGCCAGACCAGTGTGAATTTTGAGTATGTAAATTTGGGCACGCTCGGCAAGCAGCGCCAGATCGTGCGCACCGGGCGTAACGATACCTGGCAGGAGACGTTCTTCGATGGCTTGGGCCGCACCCTGCAAGTCCATCAACGCGCGGAGGGCACGCAAGAAATCCGCACGACCACGCAATACAATGCGCTGGGCCAGCCGGTGGCGCAGTGGACGCCTTACTTTGGTACGCATGGTGAAAACGGGCACAGTTATGTGCCCCCGGCGAGCACCTTGCCGCGCACCCAGACCCTCTACAATGCGCTCGGCCAGGCAGTGCAGGTACGCTCCCCTGATGGGACGCACAGTAGCGTGATCCATGGCGCGCGCGCGCAGGCCACGGTGGCTGCCAACGGGCAGGTGCGGGTGCAATATCAGGATGCGCGCGGGCAGTTGAGCCGTGTCACAGAATCTTTGCCCGGGTGGACCGATGACTTTATTACGTCGGCAACTCTGCCTTCGTGGAACCCTGTGGGGGCTGTGACCATTGCTGACAGGGCATTACAACTTGTAGGTAATGGAGATTGGGGAAACAATTACGCTTCGCGGCCCATTGCTTCAGCAGCGGATTTTACGACTGGCGTTAAGTTCGAGTTTTCGCATACGCCAGAGAGCGCTAATTCGGCTATCTATGTGGATCATGGTACCTTTAATACCAATACCTATCGGCGTTGGGGATTGCGCATAAATGACGCTTTTGTATATCACACTGTTTACAAGGGCACTCTGATACGCAACACTCCACTGCTTCGGCTACAACAAGGAGTGGTTTATCAGGCCTGGTTGCAGGTGTCCGAGGATGGACAGGCAACACTAGCTGTGTGGGAACGTGACAACCCGGCGCAAGGGCGGGTGGTGGTAGAAACGCTCCCTGATTTTTGGCGGCCTACCGGGTGGCGCTTCATGGCGCAGATGCATACCGGAACACTTCGCTTGTCACGCTATGCTGAACAACAGACCTACACCACTGATTACACCTATGACTTGCGCGGCAACCTGGAGACTGTGACCGATGCGCTGGGTAACGTCACCACCATGGACTATGACACACTGGGCCGTAAGGTAGCGATGAGCGACCCGGATATGGGCGACTGGACCTATGCTTACGACGCTGCCGGCAATCTGGCGCGCCAGACGGATGCGCTGGATCAGCGCACTTGCTTCTACTACGACCCGCTGAATCGGCTCAGAGGGAAAACCTATAGCGCCGGCGTGGCTGACTGCCCGGCGGATCCGGGGTATGCGGGCTACGCCGTGAAATACTGGTACGACGAAGGCGCTAATGCCCAGGGCTTGCGCACCCGTATGGAAGTGCCCGGGGTGGATACTACCGCCTGGCAGTATGACCTGCGCGGGCGGCTGATCCGGGAAACCAAAACCATTGCTGGCGATGGGCCTTTTGTCACCCAGTATCAGTACAATCCACTGGATCAGGTAACGCACATCACCTATCCCGATAATGAAGTGGTGGCGCAGACGTATACGGTGCCGGGGTTGCCCAAGACGCTGAGCGGCGCTAATACTTATGTAAGCAACGCGACCTACAACGCGCTAGGCCAGCCTACTACCGTCAACTGGGGCAATGGGCTGAGCACCCAGTACACTTACGATGCTCTCAACTTCCGGTTGCAGCAATTGAAAGTAGGCACCCTGCTCGATTTGCGCTATACTTATGATGCGGTGGGCAATATCCAGAGTCTTACCGATATGAGGGGCAGCGAGACGCAAGTGCAGTACTTCACCTACGATGCCCTGGATCGGCTGACGGCGGCCAGTACCGGCAGCAGCGGGGGGCCGGGGCAGTACAGTGAGACCTATCAGTACAACCCCATCGGCAATTTGATGGCTAAGAATGGAGTGACTTACCAATACACCGTTACCGGGCGTACCGATACCGGCGGCCCTCATGCGGTGGCCCAGGTTGGCGCGGCTATCTATCGCTATGACAAGAACGGCAACATGATTGCCCGCCCGTTCAACGGCCACACGCAAACGCTGCTGTACAATGCTGAGAATCGCCTGCGGCAGGTGGCCGCGAATGGCCGCACGACCACCTACGCCTATGATGGCAACGGCGTGCTAGTCAAGAAAACAGCGTATGAGAACCTGGCTGCGGGCATCATACCCACCAGTAACGCGCCCTTATATTATTGGCCGGAAGTGGTGACGAATGGTGATACCTGGGCGGATAGCGGGGACGGCAACAGTGGTGAATTCGCTTATCACCCCAACGGTGCCGGCTTAGGCTATGTGCAACTCGATCTGGGCGGGGTCTACACCGTAGATCAAGTGAAGGTTTGGCATTACGCCAGAGATGGGCGCACCTATTACAACACCAAAACACAGGTCAGTACGGATGGTGTAACCTGGCATACGGTCTTCGATAGCGCCGTGTCGGGCACTTATGTAGAGACCGCGGCCGGGAAAACGCACAGTTTCACGCCCCGGGCGGTGCGTTATGTGCGCGATTATCTAAACGGTTCGACATCCAATACCGGCAACCATTGGGTAGAAATCGAAGTGTGGGGGCCGCGCACCACGGTGTATGTCAATGCGCTGTATGAGCAAGATGTGACCGCGAATGTTAGCACTAAGTATTACTACTTCGGCGGGCAGCGCGTCGCCATGCGCCAGAACGGCACCCTCACCTATCTGCACGGCGACCACCTCGGCAGCGCTGCGTTGACCACCAATGCCAGCGGCGGTCGGTTGAGCCTGGAACGCTACTACCCCTACGGGGCATCGCGGTTCGGGGGTTCACCCACGGATCGCCAATTCACCGGCCAGCGCCACGAGACGACCCTGGGCTTCTACGATTACAACGCCCGCCAGTACGATCCCGTGCTGGGCCGCTTCCTCCAGGCGGACTCGATTGTGCCGCAGCCGGGGAATCCGCAGAGCCTCAATCGCTATGCGTACACGCTCAACAATCCGCTGCGGTATACGGATCCGAGTGGGCATTTTACAAACGATGAAATACAACAATCTCTTGGCTTGAATAGTTGGGATGAAGTGTTGGCACTTTTTAAACCGGGCGGGAGGTTAGCTTTGAATTGGGCTTGGTTGGATATTCTACATCAGGCAAGTGTTGGGGATATAATTCGTAGTTACTTTACTTATGATGGTGGATTTGTTCCTACACCAATTGGAGGTGGAATAATATCTGGACCTCCCGAGTCAATGTTCCTGCGGGAAGGGGTGTTCAAAATGTCTGGGAATGGTGAAATTTCCATTCATGTGGTTTCTTGCGCAAGTATCAATATGACATCCGGCTATGATGCTTCAATCGAATCTTTTGGCTTTGGCGCGGCAAATAGTTATGAGTTATTGGCCACATACGAGTATTATGGCGAATTTTACACTCAAAGAGCTCCTTATGCCAATGGCGGGCAGTGGATACAGCGCGGAAGAGCTTGGGGCGGGTATACACGTTGGAAAACAGATGTTGATTGGACTGGTTTGGGGCTTGATGTTGTCGGGGCTATTGGTAGTGCTTGGCCGCCGGCCTTACCTATAGGTTGGGCTGCTACAGGTTTTAACGTGGCCCGTTACCAACCTGACCTTAGAGCAGGCAACCGAGAGGCCCAGATAAGTTTAGCGCTTGATATAGTGGGAACAGCTCCTTACATTGGAGTGCCTGCAAATGCTTTGTCGATGTACAGAGACCTTAATGTGTATGATAGTGCTACACATGGAAGGGGGCATTAGACTTGTACCCGAAGCTAATAGAGGTAATCTTCTGTTGGACAACAGGCCTATACTTGATAATATCAGGTATATGGGTTATAAAGAATCCTACCAAAGCTCGGAATAACACTTTTCTAAATTATGTGATCAGAATTCCTCTCCGCAACGCCATTTTGACAGATAATCTTATCCAATCCCAGGGTTTTTCGTGGATATTAGGTGGATGTATCTATATTCTAATAGGTATTTGGTATATTTGTTGGTAATTGTTGCGTAAAACTAATCAGGATGTATGTAATTGGGTATTTCCGCGGATTTTTGAGTTCTTTCACCAGGCAGGGACATACACATCCTCGCCTGGTGTGTTACATCCCACCGCAATGCGGCTTACCGCACGGCGCGACCTTAGCTATAATAGCGAGCGTGTCTTGACATGCACTGCGAGTGAATGCAGCGGTGTCCTTCTCGGCGGCAAGGTGAGCACGCAGCGCTATTTGCCCTACGGCGGCACGCGCGATGGCTCCATGCCTACGGATAGGCAATTCACCGGCCAGCGCCACGAGACCGCCCTGGGCTTCTACGATCCTTCGGCAGGCTCAGGACAGGCTCCAACGCCCGCCAGTACGATCCTGTGCTAGGCCGCTTCCTCCAGGCGGACTCGCTTGTGCCTGACTCCGGCAACCCGCAGGCGTTCAATCGTTACATGTACACGCTGGGAAACCCGCTTAAGTATACGGATCCGAGTGGGCATTGTGTTGTTACAGTAGCATTGCTTGTAGGGGGAACGGCTCTACTAGCGGATTGGTTAGTGCAATATTCCCAAAATAGGCAAGCAGGCCTCTCTTTCTGGGAAGCCACCGCTCATGAAAATTTAGATAAGGGAGAACTGGCTACGGCCGGAGCGATAGGAACGGTTGGCGGTCTCATGTTAGCGGCCAGTGCTCCATTGGTTGCAGCTGGGGGCACCGGGGCGGTGGTGGGACAAATGGGGCTCCAGGCGGGATCAGGAATGCTTGGTTCGGGGGGAGGCTACTTGGCATCCAGCTATGTAAGTGGGCGGCCTACCACAGCTGAGGAACTTTATGGAGTGTCAGCGATAGGCGGTGCCGCGGGTGGAATCAATGGTCTTTTCCCAGGAATTGGCGCATCTATGTTGATTCAAGGAACTTCCGCGAGACTTCAATATGAAGTATTGGCAGATCAACCCTCAGTAGAAGGTGCCAGATTAGCCTGGGGGCTTGGCGCTGTGGGCGGGGCAGCTTCTTCTATGATTTCTTCGCAATTGCAAGCAGCATCACCTTACTTCAATGGAAGGTATAACCCTCCAGCAGTTTCACAATATATAGCACCAAGATTGGCCGCGGAGACAATGCAATATAGAATGGCAGATATTGCGGTCTTTACTGGTGCCGATTTTTTACAGACATTCGGTACTGCGGTTGGACCAGATATTCTGAATTCAATATTAGCACGTTAGCTTCACGGGAATACAATTAGGAATAGAATTATGGGATATATAGTCTTGACATTAATGGGGCCGCTCTTTCTGTTGACAACAATTGCACAAGAATATGTTATACCGTTAATTTTTTGGAATCTAGGTTTCTGGGTACGATTTGCCTATCGTAGGGTCAACTTGCAGCCCCGTGAAAAAGCAGCTCTTCTTGTGGGTATTCCGCTTGACCGTGTACCGCCCGAACTGGGCGGAGCCATGCTCCAGATTACTGCTTGGTTTTTTCTGGTGGAATTTGCTGTTTTAAGTTTTCTAGTGCAAAATCCGAACAAAGTATTGGGAGTATTCACGCTCCTTATGTGGCCCTCCATGTTCGGCGCGCTATGGATAGTTAAACGTATTGCGCGAAAATTAGATTGAGCACATATTTTTCGTGATACTTGCGGCAAGTCCCCTAACAAGCGGCGCGTAAGTGAGCGCGCAACGTTACCTTCCCTACGGCGGCACGCGCGATGGTGCGATGCCCACCGACCGCGCCCCACGCAGACGTGGGGACATTCACCGGCCAGCGCCACGAGACGACCCTGGGCTTCTACGATCCTTCGGCAGGCTCAGGACAGGCTCCAACGCCCGCCAATATGATCCCGTGCTGGGCCGCTTCTTGCAGGCGGATACAATTGTGCCCGCGCCGGGGAATCCGCAGAGCCTCAATCGGTATAGTTATGTGCTCAACAATCCGCTGCGGTATACGGATCCCAGTGGGCATTTTTCGGAGGAGGAAATCCAAAAGTACTTCGGAGCAAAAGATTGGGCTGATTTTCGCCAAAAATATGGCGACCGACTCTATGAATTGATGAATTCAGATCTCACATGGGGAGACCTTATCGCTGCAAGTAATGGTGACTTAGCGGATGTATTGATTATGTTTGGGTTTAATCAGGTATCCAATGGAAGTACATCTTCCTTTTCTGCTTCTATTTCCTTAATAAAACAAAATTCAGATGGTACGCTAAGTGAGTCGGGGAGTCTATTTGGTGGTTTATCTGAGTTAGCTGATATGCTGCAACAATATGATAATGCTGCTGTATATCGCACGGATTTACGACTCAGAAATGATGATTTTCGACGCGTCAATGGATTGGGCTGGAACACGCCGCCGATCTTTAGTGCTAAAGGTGGCAGAGCCGGATATCAAATGGGATTTTACTACAACTTGGATTTTAGTAGAGTTGCCCCCGACGTGATAATATCTGGTGCCGGTGGAGCAACTTTCGTAGGTGGATTAATGACGGCGCCGACACCAGTGGGTCCCCCGCTTATGATAATTGGAGGACTTGCTACAGTTGGTGGATTTGCAGATCTAGCCTGGACTTTACTTGTGGATGGAAATGCCTACGATGGCGTATATCCTGTGTTTCATGCCAACTCGCATCCATCGAGTGCATTAAGACGTATCGGAATACAAGCTCCGTAGAATTACGCAAAAATACTCAAGTCCCACGTTGCTAATTTGTTCTAAGAAGTGCCAGCCGGTAAACGAGAAATACTCTCCGCAATTTAAGTAAGGAGCCGAAATGATCAGAGCACTCCAATCTCGTAGGAAGTTAATAGGTGAAGGAATCAAATTCTTCGGTTGGTTAAGTATAGGTTTGTTGTTCCTGCTGCACCTATATGAACTATATGAAGTCGGGGAATTCGCTATTGTAAACATTATGATCGCTGTAACCGTATTGATAATGAGTATAGGCTATTGGTTATTATGGGCGCGTCCAAAAATTCAAAAAATTCAAGTTCGCGCGCTCTTGCCATTGTTCATTGTAATGATTGTCTTTGGTCTGATTTCAATATTTACCCAATCGTTAATTGCGGATTTGGTTTGGCGTATGAGTATGGGGCTGGTGTGTATCATATCAGGGCATGTAAATGTGGTAGCTGCCAGTTCCAGTATTACATAGCTATTCTAAGATTGGCCGTATGTTGAGCGTGTTTAGCCGCTCATTGTTTAATCCTTGCGCAGGACTTCTGTTATCAATTTGATGTTCATAAACATCCCCGCCGAGTGACGTTGCTCGTCGCTCGGCGGGGCGTGAGGGCTTCCTCTCTCAGCGCAACGCGACTTGTATTCCATACCGTTCATGCTATGATGCGCCGCATAGCCCGTTACCCGTCGCGCCTTCTCGCCCACTCCCCCCAGCGCCGCCGCAGTCTACCTGATTATTGCCGGTAAGATCAAGACATCGCCTTGGGGCAGCCCCTCCACGCTCACCGGGTAACGTTCCAGCGTCCCCAGCGCGTAGACGCCGGTCAGCGGGGTGTACGCGCCGCCGGGCGCTCCCGGTGGCAACGGCAGGCGGTGCCGCTGGATGAGGCCATCGCCGGGCTTCCGGCGCGCTGTTTGAAAGCGGCGCATTGCGGCGCTGTTCCCCGCAACGCGACTTGCATTCCATACCGTCCATGCTATGATACGCCCTGTAGCCCTTTAACACTTACGCCGCCGGCCTTCCGCGCATGGAGCGCCGCCGTGACGACGCTGGTGAATGCGACTACGACCACCATCACCAAATACTACTTCTTCAACGGCCAGCGCGTCGCGATGCGCCAGAACGGCACCCTTACCTACCTGCACGGCGACCACCTCGGCAGTGCGAGCCTGGCGACGACCGCCATCGGCGCGCAACTGAGCACGCAGCGCTATCTGCCCTACGGCGGCACACGCGATGGCTCCATGCCTACGGATAGGCAATTCACCGGCCAGCGCCACGAGACCTCCCTGGGCTTCTACGATTACAACGCCCGCCAATACGATCCCGTGCTGGGCCGCTTCTTGCAGGCGGACTCGATTGTGCCCGCGCCGGGGAATCCGCAGAGCCTCAATCGCTATGCGTATGTGCTCAACAATCCGCTGCGGTATACGGATCCGAGTGGGCATATACCTGATGATCAATTACACGAATTGCTAGGACAGTACGCTTATCTCTTAGAGTTTTGGAAAATGTATGACCCGTATTTCTACAAGGCGCTATTCAATCTTGAACATATGGAAACTCTATATGCTACTGATTTACCAGGTTGTTCCATAACATATTACATTGATAGCTCTGGAAACCCTTCTCTCCATATGATAGGTGTAGATAATCTTTGGAATTTTCAAGGAAAAGGCGGTTATATTTATCAAAATGTTGGAGTAGAAGGTATGAATTGGGCTAAAAGCGAAAAAATATACGAACCATTTGGGAATTTGTATCAACAGCCACTATTTGAATATCGTGCAAATCCTTACTATCGAGGCCATAGAAGTTTACTAGCCCCCGAATTAATCGGATATAATACGGTTGGTTTAATGACTACTTACGAACCTGAGTGTGGATATTCAGATATTGTTTCTATTATGCAATGGGGCGTTGCTGGCGGAATATTTGCATTTGCAACTGGCGGATTGAGTGTTTACACTTCTATAGTAATCTCTATTGGACCTGACTATATTCATGAATTTACTGATCCCAAACAACCCTACACCTTTAGCACCTATTATCTTTCCGTAGACGAGAACAAGTCTGCGTATTACATTTTATTTTCACACTCATACCAGGAGTAACTTAATAGTGGATACATATACCCAACTTGCACTTTTGTTTATTTGTGGATTGGGTTCAATTTATCTATTGATGATAGGCTGGGTTACTGTTATGCTCATCAAAGATATCAAAGACGGTAAAAAAGTACCTTTGTGGCGAATATTAGGAGTAATAGTTGGTACCATCGGAACCGTGTATTTATTATTACGTCAAATTGTTAGGCTCTTTTAATACAGAAGAATTTGAATGATCTGTCCATTATAGCCCTTTAACACTTACGCCGCTTGCCTTCCGCGCGCGGGCGTAAGATCAGGCGGGCAACTTGGGCGCATGGAGCGCCGCCGTGACGACGCTGGTGAATGCGACTACCACCACCATCACCAAATACTACATCTTCAACGGCCAGCGCGTCGCGATGCGCCAGAACGGTGCCCTCACCTACCTGCACGGCGACCATCTCGGCTCGGCGAGCCTGGCGACGACCGCGATCGGCGCGCAACTGAGCACGCAACGCTATCTGCCCTACGGCGGCACGCGCAATGGCTCCATGCCCACCGACCGCGCCCCACGCAGACGTGGGGGCATTCACCGGCCAGCGCCACGAGGCGACCCTGGGCTTCTACGATTACAACGCCCGCCAATACGATCCCGTGCTGGGCCGCTTCCTCCAGGCGGACTCGATTGTGCCCGCGCCGGGGAATCCGCAGAGCCTTAATCGCTATGCGTACACGCTCAACAATCCGCTGCGGTATACGGATCCGAGTGGGCATTATAGTATAAACGCTCAAGCGACTACCTATCTAAATAGCCTGAATAAAGCGCAAGATTTCCTTGACATGATTCAAGCATATCTATATTTACATGAATACGAATATACTACTGATTTGGAGTTTTTGCTTGGTATAGCGATTAATGATGGTGGGCCAGAGGCTCTTGAGGCACTTGCTAATAATGTTTTAGGTCTTGCTCCAGGTGTGGTTGGATGGATGGCAACTCTCTATGCCAATGGTGTGGATACAGCGAACCAAGAGGCTATTAAAACTCTTCGAAGATTGAGGGACGATATAACTAATGCTATTGACCTTTGGCAACAAAGCGATTTAGACATTACAAACATACAAATTAATGTTTTTGACGCAACTTTTCTAAACGCTGATTCATATGCTGTTAGACTGAATTATCAGGCACAGCTAACTAGTGAAGAGCAAAGGATGCGCTGGCTTCGAGGGGAAACAGAGCAACGCACCTTACTTTCCAGGAACGAGATTGCTGGCGGCCCATTAAATGGATCTTTGAATAATTTTGGTAAAATAGCAATTAATTTAATGATTGACTATGGACCTATGGCTGGCGGTGTACTGTATATGAAGGGAAAAAATATCCAATTAGTATGGTTCACGAATGAGGAGAGTGTCAAAATTATGAAACGGGCAATTCTTGTGCTGATGCTAGGGATTATTTTGACTGGATGTTATAAGCATGCACAATCTCGCGTTGGCGGGGATGGTTTTGTTAATTATCAACACGATCAACCGCGAGATTATTGTCGTAGTACTATAGCAACTGCTAGTTTTGATCTTTATTGTCCTGATGGATTACTGACAGTAGAATTTGTTAGTTCGAACCAATCATTGACAGATATAATCGAATCTAAAACATTGTTCGAAAATTCTGAAGTTGACTATGTAATCCAGGATTTTACGGGGAAAACATCAATTGTATTAATTGCAGAATTGCAAGATATCACAACGGAATTGATTGATGTATATCCTATGTTTATTGCTGTGGGGCAGTTCAATACCGATTTGGTGATGGTTGCGGAAGGAAGATTATACAATACACAATTTGAGCAAAATTTCAGAACGATTTTTAGGAGAGTTGTTTTGACTTTGGAGTCTACAGACAACTAGATTTTTTAATAATTAACTCTAGTTGCTGCCTGCTCGCCAACATGCTTACCGGACACGGAGCACACGGATTCGCCAAAAAATCCGTGTACTCCGTGAAATCCGTGTCCTAACTCTCTAACTATGCACGTTGCGCGTGTAGCTCGGTTACACGTGGGGCAACCGGCTAAATCTTGCTCGCCAACTTTCCCTCCCCGCACGCGAGAAATTCACGGCGCTGTTCCCCGCAACGCGCCTTGCATTCCATACCACTTATGTTATGATACACTCTGTAGCCCTTTAACATACGCCGCCTGCCTTCCGCGCATGGAGCGCCGCCGTGACGACGCTGGTGAATGCGACTACGACCACCATCACCAAATACTACATCTTCAACGGCCAGCGCATCGCGATGCGCAAGAACGGCGCCCTCACCTACCTGCACGGCGACCACCTCGGCAGTGCGAGCCTGGCGACGACCGCCATCGGCGCGCAACTGAGCGCGCAACGCTACCTTCCCTACGGCGGCACGCGCGATGGTGCGATGCCCACGGATAGGCAGTACACCGGCCAGCGCCACGAGACCTCCCTGGGCTTCTACGATTACAACGCCCGCCAATACGATCCCGTGCTGGGCCGCTTCCTCCAGGCGGACTCGATTGTGCCCGCGCCGGGGAATCCGCAGAGCCTCAATCGGTATAGTTACACCTATAATAATCCGCTCAAGTATGTTGATAGTAGTGGGCATACTCCTTTATTAGTTACAGCTGCCGTTGGAGCTTCTATTGGAGCTATAGTTAGTATTGGCTACCAAACTATACCACTCCTTGTTCAAGGGGCAACAGTTGCTGAGGCAATAGAGACAGTTAGTTGGGCAGAGGTGGCGGGGGCTGCGGCAGCAGGTGGCGTGATGGGACTTACATTAGGAGTTGGTACCGCTTTAGGGGCAGCTGGTCTTGTGGGCGGGACGAGCCTTGGGGCCACTGCTGTCGCTGGGGCGGTTGGCGGGGGTGTTGGTGGGCAGGTTGGAATCTACGTTGAGTCGGCCACGGAAGAATTATTACAGCACGATACTTGGAACTCGGAGCGAGTTTTAGCTAATGCTAGACAAAGAGGGTTGGGAGATGCACGAACATTCACTATTGATGCTGGGGCAGGCGCTTTCTCTGCGGTTGCCGGACGTGGTGTTACGCAGATATTTGAAGGTGTTGGGTTGATCCCGACCACACCACAAGGGTTTGCTAGCCCTTCGCAAACCGTTCGGTTTGATATTCGAGGTAATGCGGGGCTCATATCAGATAGCATTATTAAAAGTTCACCACGAGTTTTAATATCTTCAGGAGCTTGGACGCTATTGGGAGGCGTGGGAGAAGAGGTACTTCAAAATGAGACAAAATACCGATTCGAAGCATTGGTGCAGTAACTACTTTGATCCATTACTGTTTTTGAAAATAATACTAATTGGTGGGGCAGTAATTTGGTTTTTGTATCTTTTGCCTTGGCAAGTAGTATATGCGGCCTGCTGGTTAATGGGATGTACAATACCATTGTTTTGGTTTCGAGATAGCCGAGTATGCAGATTGGGATTTCGTATTCTGTTCACAATGGCTATCTCATTGTTGACCAATGTATGCATATCCTCTTTCTGTACGTTTCTTTACGCAGTGGTTTGCGGAATAGCAGAAATAAAGACGATGTGTGCTTTTCCAGTTGTTGGAGTTATGCGAGGTACTTTGTTTGGCTTGCTCTTAGGTATGCTATGCGCTTGTATTATGCTGGGAGCAACTTTATGGGGAGAAAAACGCAGCCGTAGACAAGAAGAATACTAGCGTTTGCTAGCGATGGTAGTAAATGTTGAAATCACCACCCGAAGTGTAAAATTAATTGATAAAATTTCTTATCTGGTAAACTGGTTTTGAGTTGTTTGGGGGATACTAACTGCCGGTTTGAATCGTTGCCGTTGATGGATACGCTCCTTTCAACGAGCAGTGCAACGCCATGCGCCAGGGTGCCGGGTTGACCCACCTGTCTGGCGACCCCGTCCAGGCTGCGCCGGGCGGACAGCGCGTCGTAGCCCGTTACCCGGCGCGCCTTTTCGCTGATTCGCTTTCTCGCTGACTCGCCCTCCCGCCCTGGGCCGCTTCCTCCAGGCGGATTCGATTGTGCCACAACCGGGGAATCCGCAGAGCCTCAATCGCTATGCGTATGTGCTCAACAATCCGCTGCGGTATACGGATCCGACGGGACATTTATCAGATGACCAGATTTTGCAAATCCTTGGTGAACAAGGGCACTTGCTAGATTATTGGAAAAATTACGACCCATATTTCTATCAAGTCTTGCTTGCTTTAGGCGATGGTGATACTTTGACTGCATCAGGTGTGTCAGGTGCTTTACAATGTTGGATTGATGATGGTGGCATAGCTAACCTTAAGAGCTTTGGTAATGCTACTACTAACTTGTGGGATTGGCAAGGCGGTGGCGGATATATTTTGCGAGGCCCCGGCGCAACAGATATTGAGGCTTGGAATCGCAGTCGGGATATTTTTAATAAGGTTGCAACCGGAAGTGGCTTAGGCCGGGAAGTGATGGTTCCTATTGTAAGCTACTCCGATAGGTATGGGCGGTTGGTTCCATCTTTAACGGGGATTATGGACATTGGGTTAGTACATACAGAAGATGTAACGGGTTTAAGCCCAAGTGGTTGGTATGGGGTGGGGACGCTAACATATGGGGCCCTTTTTAAGCCAATGGGTGATGTCACTTCAGCTTCTCTGAGTTCGCTTTCAGCAACGTCAGGTTATAGTATGCTTGCTTGGGCTGCATGGACCACTGTAGATATTATGAGTTCACCAACAATACCTAGTCCTGTTTGGATTAGCGGCTTGCAAGTTGATCAGGGTAATGTTTCTGATTTGTACAGTCTTTTGTACGGACAGGGGAGATAGGTGCTTATGCTAACTTTAGTATTCATTCTGAAATGGTTATTTTTGTTAGGTACAGGGGGAGGCTTGTTGCTAAGTGGTTATACAAAGTTTAAGGATGCGAAGATGTATGGGGATAAAAGGCAGTATTTACAGTCTTTGGTAGAAATATTCCTTGGTTTTGGTCTGCTCGTTACTGGTTTGATTTTTGACTGACAGCATTTGAATTACATTGCTGTTAATAACTGACTATTGCGCAGAATAGCATCTATCTTTTTATCTTTGCATTGGCGCAACAACAGTGTTGTATAAGTTTACTTGACAGTGCGTCTTGGGATGCGACTTTCGCTAGCGTGTTGAGCGATTTCTCTTTTCGCCCTGGAAACCGCTCCTTGGGCGGTTCCCAGTCGCCCCCTCTTGCCGCGTGACTGGATTGTGCTATGCTGGACGTAGCACGTTAACACACGGCCAGCGCGTCGCCATGCGTAAGAACGGTGCTCTCACCTACCTGCACGGCGACCATCTCGGCTCGGCGAGCCTGGCGACGACCGCCATCGGCGCGCAACTGAGCACGCAACGCTATCTGCCCTACGGTGGCACACGCGATGGCGCTTAGCCAATGGCTACGCCATTGGCCGCCGACGGACCGCGCCCCACGCAGACGTGGGGGCATTTACCGGCCAGCGCCACGAGACCTCCCTGGGCTTCTACGACTATAACGCCCGCCAATATGATCCCGTGCTGGGCCGCTTCTTGCAGGCGGATACAATTGTGCCCGCGCCGGGGAATCCGCAGAGCCTCAATCGCTATGCGTATACGCTCAACAATCCACTGCGGTATACGGATCCGAGTGGGCATATTCCCACACCAGTAATTTTTGCGATAGGTGGGGCGTTACTCACGACCGGCACATACTTGTTGACAGCTGAAGCTCCGACGAATGGAGATTGGACAGCATATACAACAAATTTAGCAGTTGTAGCAACGGCTGGGGCGGTAGGTGGGGCGCTTATTGGAACAGGTGTTGGTGCAGCGGCCGGAGTAGCGACGATTGCGAGTGTAACCGGTGGCGGACTTGGCGCGGCAGGTACGGTAGCTGTAGCTGCTACTGGGGCAGGCGTTGGCGTGCTTACTACAGCTGAGAGTTATATGATAGCCAATTCTTTAACTGGCGAGACATTTGATAGAACAGATTTTATCATTGAAACTACTGGCGGTGGTATAGATGGTGCTGTTTCTGGGGTTACAGGCGGCATAGGGTCGGTTGCCAGTTCTGGTTTTACTGCGGCTGGTGTATCTGTAGTAAAAGATATGGCTCATGGTCGGCCGCTTAATTGGAATCGCGCGGGAACAGAATTTGGGATAGGGTTAACCTTTGGCGCTGTGGGTGAAGTGGCGAGTGGTGGTTTTCGTTCGATAGGCCGAGAAGCCGCCATGGTGGCTGATGTTACCACCCCCAGTAGTGTGCGCGGATGCGTTAACCTCACCCAAACACTATTTCCCAACGCGTTGCGACGCCAGATGTATGATTTAGAGCGGGAACTCTTACGAGAAGGATTCCGCACTTTTCTTCGTGATGTTCTTATCGACGCTGTTCCACCTTTGTTAGGAATTGCACAATGATTGGGGATAGGGCCAAAAAATGTTAGATAAAATCCCATTGATAAGCGGGGCGGTGATTTGGGGCGGGTTGATTTACCTGGGTGGGTTCTTATACCAGACGTTTTGTCACTCATCACGGTCAAACGATTGGCATGTAAGCTGTCGTGGAATAGTTTGTTACATATTTTGTTTGTCAAAATGCGAACGTATATATATGCGTGCAGTATTCACGCAATTATTGGGTTTGATTTGGGCTATCGGCGGAACTGCCAGCGTATTGGTTTATGGTCGCGCCGGGTTGCTGGTTATGATGCGTTGGATAGTTGTATCGTTTTTAGTGGGGGCAATCATCTGGTTTATTGTGGATATTGTGGAGGGTGTGATCTGGCGTATAAAAAAATGATAAAGCATTTGTGTCGCCTTATGACGATGCAGGCAGCATGTGCCCCAATCGCCGTCTAACACACTCAAACCCATTGGAAGCGGGTTCATGCTTGGCGCACCGGCTGTGAGCCGATTTGGGATACCCGTCGCAGATTGAAAGTGGCGGCGCTTCCGCCGCCACACGCCTTGCTACCTGCTTCCTGCGCTGTGCTCAGCGTCGGCTCCGCCCATGTTATGCTGCGTCCGGTAGCCCGTTACCGGCGCGCCTTCTCGCCCACTCCCCCCAGCGCCGCCGCAGTCTACCTGGTGATTGCCGGTAAGATCAAGACATCGCCTTGGGGCAGCCCATCCACGCTCACCGGGTAACGTTCCAGCGTCCCTAGCGCGTAGACGCCGGTCAGCGGGGTGTACGCGCCGCCGGGCGCTCCCGGCGGCAGCGGCAGGCGGTGCCGCTGGATGAGGCCATCGCCGGGCTGCCACTGCTCCTGCGGCACGCCCAATCCATCCCCCACGCCAACCGGCGCACCATCCGGCCCTAGCAAGTGCAGCATCAGCGAGACCGGCGTCGCGGGCGGCGTTTCCACCTGCCAGTAGGTCCAGACTTCTATTTCCTGGATGGATGGCCGCACCGTATGCCCCAGGAAACGCAACCCGCCAATGTGGATGGGGGCGGTTGCCGGTAGTGCGGGCGTGGCGGAGTGGGGCACAGCCTCGTAAATCACAAAGGGGGGCTGGTAGCCACTGTAGGTCTGCTCGAAGCTTTTACGAAGCCCTGCTAGTTGTGCTTGGATGAAGGGGTCTGCACTCCGCGCCGTTTCACGGTAGATAGCCACCCAACCGGGCGTTGCGCCACCGCCGGGCAGCAGCCAGCTCTGCGTACAGTCGAAATAAACCTGGCGCAGCTCAGCGTGCCCGAAGCCCTCGGCGATCACCTCGGTGGGCAGCGGCGCGACGGGGACGGTACATTGCGCGATCCATCCGGCGGGCGTGGGCGGTTCTGCCACATGGTACACAAAGAGCGCGTGGCCCAGTTTGGCGTCCGGCTCGCGGTGGCGAAACCAGTCATACATCTCCGGGTCGGCAGTGAGGATGCCTTGCAGCGTGGTGGTGCTCAGCGCATAGACGCCCGGCGCCGGATTGAAGCGGCGCGGCAGCATCCCCGGCGCGGCGTTTAGCGGCGGTAGCGGCGCAAAATCCAGCCCGTAGCTGCGTAACGCCGCCCCGTACTCGATGTAAGTGGAGATGTATACCGGCCCTGTCTGCTGCTCCTCTTGATAGCGCGCCAGCTCCTTGAACGCCTGCCCCCAATCGAGGTTGGAATCCACCAGATAGCGATACCCCTCATCCGGCCCCCCAACCAGGGCATTGAAGTGCGCCAAGTAGTGCGGCGCGAGGGTCAGCGTCCCCAGCGCGAGCCAGGCGAGTAAGCCGTACTGCGTAATGCGTACTGCGTAATGCGTGAAATTCGCCATCCGCCATCCGCCATTCGCCATCCGCCATCCGCCATTCGCCATCCGCCATTCGCTATCCGCCATTCGCCATTCACCATTCGTCATTCGCCATGCCTTGCCAGCTAGCCCCACATACAACAGCGGCAACACCGGCAGCAGATGCCGGTAGCCGATGTTGAGGCGGCTGTAGATGACGAAGGCGCCATACAGCGCCGTGAAGGCCCAGAGGGGGAGCATATCTTCCCACTTGCGGCGCGGTTGCATGAGTGTTGCCGCCCCGCCTGCCAGCATCAACAACAGCGTAGGCAGCGGCGTTTTGATGGCGAAGGCGACCGGGAAGTAGTACCACCAGCCCTCGGTGGAGAATTTGCCCATGAGGAAGGCCGGGTGGCCGCCGCCGGTAGCCTTGAGTACGCGCTCCCACAGCAGCAGGTGACTTCCTGCCGGCAAGGGGAAAGCTAGCCCGGCGATGGCGCGCAGCTCGAAGCCGTAAGTAGCCCAGAGCGCCAGCCCGGCGACGCCGAACAGCGCGCAGGATTGCCAGAGAAAGCGCGGCAGCGCCTCGCCGCGATGGGCGCGGTACAGGCGCGCCATCCGCACGAGCAGGAGCAGCCCCACAATCGGCAGCAGCAGCACGGCGTTGAGCTTGGTGCTCTGCGCCAGCCCCAGCACGAGGCCCGTTGCCAGCGCCCGGCGCAGGGTGGGGCGTTGCAAGAAGCGCCAGCTGGCGAAGAGCGTCGCCACACAGCCCAACATCACCGCGAGGTCGTTGGTCGCCAGGCCCGCGTGCGCCAGCAGATTGGGGTCGAAGGCCGCCACAAAGAGCGCGAGCAGCCCCGCCCGCGCGCCGAACAAATCCGCCGCCCAGCGGTAGATCACGGCGAGCAGCAGCACGCCCAGCAGCGCCGCCATCGCGCGCGGCGGCAGCACAATGCGCTCCAGCGGTTGGTAGGGATAGTAGAATTCCTGCGTCACCCACAGCAGGCTGATGGGGTCGGGCGAGCGCCACGAGGGAGCAGCGGCGGGCGAGCCTAGATCGGGGACAAACAGCAGCGGCAGCGCGTTCCAGGTCTTGGCGAGGGGCGGATGGCCGTCGTACTCGATGAGCAGCGGATCGCCGGTGGTGAGATAGGCGTAGCCGCTGGTCAGCTGCGGCCCTTCATCGCTGGTGAGCGAAAGCTGTCGCGCCGCATTCATCACCTGCGCGAAAAACAGCAGTAGCAGTATGCTGCCCCAACGATTATACTTTTTCATTGTAAAAAACGGGGGATTTCACGCAGAGCCGCTAGGGAGTCTTGGGGTGAAGTCTCAAAAACTTTGCGTCTTTGCGGCTTTGCGTTGATATTCTTCATCTAAAATCCACAATCCAAAATCCGCGCAACGATGCGCTCCGCCGCGCCACGTTGCGGGCTTACATCCACCGCCTGCAACGCGCCGCGTCCCTGTTCCAGCAAGCCCGGCGCGATGTCCACAATCCCCTCGCGGCGATTGCCCACGATGACCGCCGCGCCCGCCTCCACCAGATACATCCACTCCGTCTCCTGGCGGGCGATCAACAGCGGCGTTCCCAGCGTCGCCGCCTCTTCTTGCAGGCCGCCGGAATCCGTCATCACCGCGCGGGCGTGGCTGACCAGATGCAGCATATCCAGATAGCCCACCGGCTCGATGATGTGCAGGCGCGGGTGGCGCGTCACGGGCGACGTGAGGGCGTCCATCACAGCGCGCGTGCGCGGGTGGATGGGGAACACAAAGTCCCATGTCTCCGCCAGCGTGTTGATGGCTTCCAGGATGCCGCGTAACGTCTCCGGGGTGGTGTTCTCCGCGCGATGGAGCGTGAGCAGCACATAGCCCTCCGCTGCCAGCCCTAGCTCCTGCACGAGCGTGCGTTCCGCCGCGAGCGGCGCATTGCGCAGGCAGGCATCAATCGCCGTGGAGCCGACGACGTGGATGCGCTCCGCTGGAATGCCCTCCGCCTGCAAATGCCCCCGCTCCCGTTCGCCGGGCGCGAAGCACCACGCGGCGACGTGATCCGCCACCACGCGGTTGATCTCCTCCGGCATCGCCCGGTTGAAGGAGCGACAGCCCGCCTCCAGATGGAGCGCGGGGATGTGGAGCTTCGCCGCGCCGAGCATCGCCGCGAGCACGGTGTTCGTATCACCCAGGGCAATGACGGCGGCGGGGGTTTCCTCCAGCAGCACCGCTTCCAGTCGTTCCAGAATGCGCGCTGTCTGCACGCCCTGCGAGGCCGATCCGACCTCCAGCCGGTAATCCGGCGCGGGCAAGCGCAGCTCCTCGAAGAACAGCGCGTCCATCGTGTAGCTGTAGTGCTGCCCGGAGTGGATCAGCCGGTGCTCGCAAGCCTCGCCCAACAGCGGAATCACCGGCGAGAGCTTGATGATCTCCGGGCGTGTGCCCACAACCGTAACGATTTTAGGTTTCATATTTTTTTACGCATTACGTTTTACGCAGTACGAGCGCCATGCGGGTCAGGCTTTCTGGCGTGCGGCTGGTCAAGCGCGGGTAATCGTTTCCAATTCTGTTGCTTTTGGCTTGCGCCCGGTGAGGCGGTAGCCGATCAGCCGCGCCTGGAAGCGCAGGTGCGCCCGGATGATGCGCGCTATCCGCGCCTTCGATTGCCCGTAGCGGCGGACGTGCAAGACGGTGGGGAACTCGGCGACGCGGGAGCCTAGCAGGAGCGCGTTCGCCAGGAATTCGGCGGGCATGAGAAACCCAGTCGCCTCGGAAGGCGTGCGCTGCGCGACCTCGCGGCGCACGGCGCGGAACATCGCCGTGTAGGTGTGGATGTCCCACTTGAGCAGCACCCGGTAGAGCAGCGATGCGCCCTGGCTCAGGATCAGCCGGTAGCGCGGCACACCCTCCACGCCGCCTTGTGGATGGTAGGGCGAGGCCACGACGATGTCCACCTCTGGCGTAAGCAGCGCCAACATGCGCGGAATCTCCGTGAAGGGGTACGTCCCATCGCTATCGGTCGTCACCAGTACCGCGCCGTGCGCGTGAGCGTAGCCCGTGCGCATCGCCGCGCCCAGGCCGCGATTTTGCGCGTGGCGCACCACATACACATCTGGGCGTTGCGCTGCCAATGCTTCCAGCCGGGCGAGCGTGTCATCGCGGCTGCCATCGTCTATCAGCACGGCTTCGACCGTCTGCGTCTGCGCCAGCGCATCCAGCACCGGGAACAGCGTCTCCGCCAGCCGCGTGACGTTTTCCGCTTCGTTGTAACAGGGGATGATGAGAGAAAGATCCATAGCGTTCCTTTATCGCGCCAGGGTGAAAGCCCAGCCCATACAGATTGCCGCACATAGCCACAGCAACACCGCGCCGATTTTGTAGCGTGCGCCATGTCGCCATAGGTACAATCCGCCGTAGAGTGGCAAGAAGATCCCCAGCTCCATGAAGACGTTGCGGTACATGTAGGGATTATCGAGCCGGAACGCTGGCGCGCTCGGCAAAATGCCGAAGGGCAATTTGAAGCGTGTGGCGCTGAACGGCCAGAGCAGCGGCAAGGGCCACACCCCCACCAGCAAATCGAGGATGCTGTGCGATAGCCCCACCAGAATCACTTGCACACTGAGCGCGCGTTTGGTTTCCCGCTGTAACGGCAGCTGGGTCAACACAACCATCGTGAGCAGCGGAAAGAACAGCGTTCCCACCCACGAGTGGGTAATGCGCAGATCGGTCTCCATCGAGAGGCGCGTAGCATAGAGCTGCGGGATCACATAATCCAAATCGGGTGCCAGCCCCACAAAGCCCAACCAACCTAACCAGAGGAGTGCCCAGCGCCAGGCCATTCGTTCGGGTGATGACTGCTTGTTGACGTAGATGCCAAGTGTGTTGAGTGTGTGTCCGATGAAGGAGGACATGGTTATGTTAAGGGTGTGTGGTTATCGTGTAAGGCCCTGCGTATTCAGTAACGCAAGTATTGCTCACTAGCCGGCGTGTTACAATGATGTAGTTGATGATTTGGCCGGGTGTGAAACCGGTAAGGGTTGCCGTGCGCGTGAGCGACCCCGCATTGTAATTTACAGGGGTGGCGTGCTCGAAATTGAGTGAAAATCTGCTAATGATGGGTAGGTAGTAAGTGTGAGTCAAATGTGTGGTATCAGTGATGGTGCTGGGTGTGATTAAGGTGTACCAGATTTGGCTGGTACCTGGCGCTTGAAGATTCCAGGTAAGGGTGACTTTTTCGGTACTGGTGATGCTATTGACATTGTAGATAAAATTACCTGCCGGTCGGAGGGGGGCGGGAAGCCGCTCATTGACGTAGGGAACCGGTTGTAGTGCGCCAGCATCCCAAAAGGTATCGTAGTAGTGAACTTCTGTGCTGCCGGGTTGTGGCGAGGCGTACAGGATGGCGGTCAGGCTGTTTCCTAGTGGCTCTGCTGTGACAGAGAGCTCCTCCCACTTAAAAAGCTCCGTCTGTTCACGCGACCAAATCGTGCGATGGAGTGGCGTTGGGTCGTGGACCGCGCCATCGGGCGTGAGTTGCTGCCCCACAGGATCCAGCCCGATGCGCGCGTGGGGTAGCGCCCCTGCCAGGGTATGTGTGCGCGCATACATGGTGAGCTCGTAAGGACGGCAGGGCGTAAGCCCATGCACCACCTGGAAGACGCCCGCTGTGTAGTTAGCACCCCATTTGAAATAGACCAAAGCGTGGTCACCATCAACGCGGATGTGCTCGCGCCCGCCTTTGATATCGTCAAACTCTGGGAGCACCGTGCCATGGATCCACCAGCGTTCCCAGCCGCCGGGGATGAAGTGATTGGGATAGGCCCAATAAAACGGCAATTCATCGAAATTGCCGTTGACGAGCAGATTGCCACTGGTGAAGACTTCAGCCTGTTGCGCTGTAGCGCGCGGGCCGATACCTAGCATGACCAAAGTGCATAGAACCAAAAAGCCAAGAATATAACGTTGCGGTGTCATACTAATCACAAACTCCTTTACTCAAGTAAATTTTGCTTATCCACCAGCTATTATGCTCATGCTCTTGCTATGAAAAACTCGAGTCATGCCTAGCCGAGGCTATCGCTGGGTGATTATAGCATCTAATCTTTGCTGGTCAATCATTGGCAGCGCGTTTGTTGACAAGCGCATTGGCTGTGTTACAATTCGCAACGTTGTGTGGAACACGCTATTGTCAGGCATACTTGGGATGCTGTAATTTCAAAAAGCAGGTATACCATCATGTTACTAAAACGCAATGTGTGGAATTGGCTGATTCTGTTCAGTTTGTTGATGATGCTAATGGCCGTGCGCTCGCCCCAGCCGGCCCAGGCGCAGACGCCCGGTGTGAATCTGCTGCGCAACGGCGATTTTGAAGAGGGCGATATCACCTGGCCCATGCAAGATGGCATTCCCGAAGTGCAAATTGCGCCGGGCTGGCGTGGCTTTTATGTGGATAATCCCCCCGCGTATGCTGTGGTTCCCTATGCGTGTATGGATAAACCTAACTGTAGTTACTGGCGGCGTCCGGAGTTCCGGGATGTCAAAAGTGGGGAGTTTGCCTATCGGGTGCATCAGGGCTGGCGCGCGCAAAAGTATTTTTCTTTCAGCGGGCAGCACGAGGCAGGGCTTTATCAACAGGTGAGCGGGATCACGCCAGGCACCCCCTTGCGCTTCACGGCACACATGATGACCTGGTCGTGTATGGCCTCTGCAGAGCAGTGGAACGTTTGTCCTACGGGGCATCTTTCCAACAACCCCGCGCCCATGCATACAAAAGTAGGGATTGATCCTACCGGCGGTACCAATCCCTGGGCCGGGACTGTGATCTGGTCGCCAGAGATCAGCGCGATAGATACTTGGACGTTATTTGCAGTCGAGGCGCAAGCGGTCAACAGCACCGTCACTGTGTTTACCTATTCGCGGGCCAACTGGCACGATTACATTTTCCGCGTCCACAATGATGTGTATGTAGATACGGCAGCTTTGGTTGTGATTGGTGAGACGCCGGAGACACCTGCGCCGCCGCCGCCAACACAAGAGTCGCCGGTTGATGTAACCCCTGTGCCGACGCCCACTCCGGCTGCTACACCTCCCCCCCGTTCAGATGGGGCCGTCGTCCACATTGTTAGTAGCGGTGACACGCTTTCTGCCATTGCCCGACGTTATAATGTACCAGCTGACCAAATCATCGCCCTTAACAACATCGCCAATCCTAGCATTCTTGTTGTGGGGCAGGAGCTGGTGATTTCGCGTCCCGGCGGCGTTGTTGCGCCTCCCCCCCAACCTACGGTTGCCCCTACCGAAACGCCGTCGCCTACGCCGGTTGATGTAACCACACCGATTACACTCCCCCTGCCTACGCAGGAACCTTCAGAGCCGCTACCGGTTGCGCTTAGCGGGCAGTTATGCCTGCTGGCCTATTCCGACAGCAATGCTGATGGGGTGCGCCAGCCGGAGGAACCGCTGTTGCCGGGGGTAACGTTTACTATCCAAGGGGATAATCAACCATTGCTGTACACTACCACCGGAATACAAGAGCCTTTCTGTTTCACGGACTTGCCTGTGGGAACGTATCAGGTGATAGCGCAAGTAAGCGCCGCCGATGCGGCGATGATAGCCAATGCTTACAGTGTTGTTATCAGTCCAGATGCCCCGCTGGAGCTGGCACTGGGCTTTTCGCAAAACATCCCGGAAGTAGCGGACGCTGTTGTACCGGAACCAACCGTCGCACCTGAAGCACCAGCGGCAGCCGTTTCACCTTGGTCTATCGTCCTGAGCGTGTTTGGCGTGGTATGCTTGCTCGGTAGCGGTGGTCTCTTCCTGGTGCGTCGCCGCTGATTCGACGCCATCCTACGCTGTTGCACTGAACCATCTTGAGTAAAAAAATGCTCCACGGGAATCTGGCGATCCCGTGGAGCATTTTGGAATCCAGGCTTATTGCATTCAAGGCGCGTGCGGTAAGCCCCTAAGCATAACCCAATCATCCGCACTATCTGCAATCCCCCACCGTTCCAATGTATCTAGCCAGTAGCCGCCAATACGGAAAGTTTCCCCCTCGTGATAGTCTCCGTGCAAGCGATGGCGTTGGATAATAACGTCCCCCGGCTGCCATTGGTCAATGGTGAAACCCATCCCATCGCCCACATCCAGCGTCGTCCCGTCCGGCGTGACCAGATGCGCCATCAGCGAGAGCGGGCGGGTGGGGCGCTCCTTCACCCGCCAGTAAGTGCGTAGTTCGATCTCGGTGTCTGTCCGATGGATGATGTCATAGCCGAGGAAGTCCGCCGGGCCATCGGTTGCTACGGTGTGCGGATACGTTGGTGCGGGGCTGCTTTCTACACGGTAGATGCGAGCTGTATCCGCGTCGTCTGCCGCGCGCAGGGCGAATGCTAGTGGCTTGAGGGTGTTGTCGTCGCTGCCTTTGATGAGCAAACCCGGCCCGCGCGCATAAACCGTGGTGGATCTGCAATCCGCATGGAGTGTGCGCAACGTAGCGTCCCCCAGGTTGGCGCGTACCATCTCTGCCGAAAGCCCCGCTTCGGTGCAGAGCATGGCCCAGGTGGCCGCTGCGGTCGCCTCCACACGGTAGACAAACAGCGCGTTTCCCAATTGGGCTGTCGGTTCGTGTCCCCGAAACCAGGCGTAGGTATTCACGTCCGGCGCGTAAGGGCCTTGCAGCACCGTCGCGCCGATAGCGTACAGGCCCGGCGCAGGCTGCCAGGGTGTGAACATCACCGCGCGCGGATCAGGCGGTAGAAAGTTCGCGTTGATTCCGTAGACCTGCGGCCTCGCCGGGCTGTAGTGCGCGTAATAGACATGCCCCTCGCCCTCTTCCGCCATCCAGTCCCGCAGCTGCCACAGATTCTGCCCCCAATCCAGGTTGGAATCCACCAGATAGCGATAGCCTCCCGCTGGCCCACCCGCAAACTCGTTGAAGTAGGTGAGATAGTTGGGGGAGATGGTAAGCGTGCCGAGGATGAGCCAGGCGAGTAAAACGTAATGCGTAATGCGTAATGCGTGAAGCGTGAAACGTGAAACGTGATTTGCGATTTGCCATTTGTTGTTCGCCATTCGCCATTCGCCATTTGCTATTCCAATGTAAAGGAACGGTAACAACGGCAGCAAATGCCGGTAGCCGATGTTCACCGTGCTGAACAGGGTTGTTGCGGCGTAGAGCAGGGGGAAGGACAAATATGCGTAATGCGTACTGCGTAATGCGTGAGACTGGTGTGTAAATACATTACGCAGTACGGAGTACGCAGTATGCGCTATGGTATATAGTGACAACAGCAATACTATCCCCGGCGTCTTGAGCGTGAACGCAACCGGGAAATACCACCACCAGCCGTGTGAACTCACTCGCCCTAGCAGGAACGTGGGATGGCCCAGGTGATAGTGTTCTTGCAGCGATTGATAGATGCGCACATGCGTCGCCGCCGGGATCGGGAAGGGTAGTCCGGCTATCCGGCCCACCTCGAACCCGTACCCGGCCCACACCACCAGCGCGGCAGGAAGAGCGATGGCTAATGCGTAATGCGTAATGCGTAATGCGTAATATGTCAAATTTTGGAGTTGCGACTTGTGGCTTGTGGCTTGTGGCTGATAACTTGCCACTCGCCACTCGCCACTCGCAACTATTAACCCCAACACCGGCACCAGCATCAACGCCGAAACCTTCGTGAGCAACGCTAATCCCAGCAACACCCCCACACCCATCCACCTGACAAGCTCTCGCTTTCTCGCTTTTTCGCCTTCTCGTCTTCTCGCCGATTTGCTGATTTGCTGATTTGCCGATTTGCCGATTTTTCGATTTGCTGTGTACAACGTCGCCACCATGAGTAACGTCGCCGCCATATCCGTCGTGACCAGCGTGCCATGCGCGATCATATTGGGATCGAAGGCGTAGAGCGCCAGCGCGATCATCCCGGCCTTTGTGCCGCCCAGGTCGTGCGCCCAGCGATAGATGAGCGCGCCCAGCAATACCGCCAGCCACAAGATCGGCAGCCGCGAGGCCAGCGCCAGCCGCGCCGGGTGCGGATACTGCCACACGACCGCATCCGTCACCGCCGAGAGGCTGGCGATTTCCCACCCGTCAATTGCGCGCGGATCGGGGAGGTCGTCTTGCAAGAGCAGCGGTGCGGCGGCCAGCACATTCGCCAGCGGCGGGTGGATGTGGACCGGCTGCAAGCGGAAATCGCCCGTGCGCAGCGTCGTGTAGCCTGTCGCCAGATGGGGGCCTTCGTCAAAAGTGATCGAAGCGCTGCGGATGTGGAGCATCCCCTGCGCGAAAAAGCACAGCAAGAGTAGCAGCGCAATTACGCCAGCGTGTGTTGCTAATAGGCTTTTCACCCCAGAGGCACAGAGTTCCCAGAGGTTTCTAAGAATTTCTCGGTGTCTCTGTGGTGAACTACTCTGGTTCATGGCGTTACCTCAATCGTTACCAGCAACATCTGCCCGTCGGGGAGCATCTCCCCGTTCGCGCGGGCTGCCGACAGTCGGTCACCGGTTGCCGCATCGTAAATTCCCACATACAGCCCGTATGCGCCCGGCGGCGTGCCGGCGGGTATCGTGAGCGTGTAAGCCTCCGCTACCACCTCGCCCTTTAGCCAGTGGTTGGTGGTGTAGATGCCGCGTTGCGGCCAGGAATCTTCACGCCAGACGGCTATTCCATTATCAGCCCTGAGATGATTGAACGCCGCATAGATGCGATCAGGCCGTTGTTGCGCCTGCCAGTACACCGTGAGCGGTGTGCTCTCCCCGGCGCGCAGCGTCTTTTGGCCGATGCGATACCCACGCAGGCGTAAGACCTCCCCGAATCTGGCATCCGCTGAGGCGCGGAACAGCGGCGGCGCGTAATCCCGCGCGCGCTCCTCGACCTGGATCACGAACAGGCTGGCCCATTCGCCACGATACGCCACCCGTGCGCCGCGCGCGCGTTCCGCCAGCGTCAACAGCGCACGACTGCCGCGCACCGGCTGTGCCACGCCATTGATGAGCAACTGCGCTTCGACGTGATACGCACCGCCCGGCAGGTCTTCCGGCAGGATGAAGTTGAATTCCTGGCGCACCACCTGCCCCGGCAGCCACCCGCTCGATAGGTAATAGTAGTGCGTCATCCCTAGCGGCAAAGGCTCAAACTCGGTATTGCCCGGCCCGACCAGCCGCACCCGCAGCATCGCCTCACCCGGCGGCGCGAGCGCCTGCCACCAGGCCGTGAAGCCCATCGTGTAACCCTGCATAAAGGTCAGCCCGAACGGCTCGAACGCGGCCAGCCGCACCCGCTCGCCGAAAGTCGCGTCTACTTCCGCGTAGCGAGGCAACGCCGCTAGCAGCGCGTCGCGCTCGGCTTGCAAGCCATCATCTACGAGTACCAGCGGCAGGTAGAGCCGGTGTTCATAGCTGGTTAGTTGCGGCGCGGTTGGCTGCGCCGTAGGGCCATTGATGGTCAATGTGGCAATCGGTGCCCATCGTATTTGCGCAGTAACACCTTCGCCATGCACGTTGATAGCCAGCGTGTAGTTGCCGGGCGGCAGGCCGGGTAACAGCCATAGCCCGCGCCGGTCACTCCACTGCTCCGGCAATGCCCTATCGAAATCTGCGTGTTCCGGCCCGATGCGGAATGTGTAGCTTTGCGCGCCAGCCGAGCTGCCTTCGGCGAGCAGACCGAGTTCGATTTGTAGCTCAGGTTTTAACCCGCTCCCTTCCCAGTCCAGGCGGACGCGCACCGGCTCGCCAAAGGTCGCTTCAGTGCGGTCTACTGCCGCTCCGCGCAACCGGATATGTTCCCCGAATGCGACATCCATAGCGATGGGGCTGAGTTCTTCCTGTGGCTTTGGTAAATACAGCACCAGCCCGGCGTGCTCGTGGATGGCGTAGGCGTTTTCCGCCAGCCACCGGCTCACAGCAAGTTGCGGGTCGGCGGCATGGATGGCGCCATACGAGACCCACACGCGCGCGTGTTGGGCGAAGACCGCTTCCAGGCGGGGGATGTCCAGCGTGGCATCGAAGCCCGGCGGGGCTAACTCTGGTACGAGCGTGGGCGTGAGGAAATCCGGTAGCGGATAGTAAGTGTAGAGTAGCGTGGGCCACGGGCCGTTCATTACCAGTGCGTCGCCGGGACGGGCGACGGCGCGCAACAGTGCCGCCCGTTGCGAGTAGGTGGTATCCGGCGTGGGGAAGAGCGACGGCCACCGCAGTCCCGCCTGATGCAGTACCACTAGCGCCAACGCCAGCCGCAGCCAGTGCGGGCGCAGCAGCGTCAATGCCGCCGCCAGTCCCAGCAGCAGCCCCGGCAGGATGATGACCAGATAGCGCGCTTCGAGATTCTCCGGCACCGTCAGCAGCAATCCCAGCGGCACGAGGCTCCACAGCGCCAGCCCCGCGCCCGCCGAGGTGCGTTTGCGCCAGAGCGTCAGCCAGCCAGCGAGCGTCACGCCTACTCCGACCAGCATCGCCGGTAACAGCGCGGGGTGATGGCGATTCAGATACAAATTCGTCAGCACGTCACCAAGCGCGACCCAGCGCATCCGGGGGTAGGGGAACCGGCGGCCCGTCTCCGCGAGCATGGCCTGCACGCCCGGCGAGAGGGCGATAAATCCCCCCAGCAGCGCGGCGGCGATGCCCACTGTGAGCAGCCAGGGCTTGCGGATGGCGCGGGTTTGCCGGGGGAAGAGTAGCAGCGTGAAGGCTTGCGCCGCCCACAGCAGCGTGAGGTAGTAGTGCGTCCCCATGCCCGCGACGGAGAGCGCCACAAAGACCGCCCATCGCCAGGGGCGCGGGTCTGTAATCCACCGCTGCCACGCTTCGATGATGAGCAGCGTGAGCAGCAACACCAGCGCGTACATCCGCCCGGTACGCGCCATGTTGATGCCAAACGGCGCCATCGCCAGCAGCACGGCGCTCCACCAGCCGCCGCGTGCGCCCAACATCCGGCGGCCCAATCGCGCGGCGACGGCGACGCTCAACACGCCCAGCAGCGCGGAGGGATAGCGAATCGCAAACTCCGTCGCTCCGGCGACGCGCATCCACAGCGCCATGAGCAGGTAGTAGAGCGGCGGATGCTCGCGGGATGCGCTCATCACATAGCGGACAACCTCCAACAGCGGGCGGCGGGCCACGAAGACTGTCGCCACTTCATCGAAGGTTAGATCAGCGACGCCCAACTGCCAGGCCCGCACCGCGAGCGCCAGCCACAGCAGCCCGACTATCCCAGTAAACCAGAGACCGCGCCGATACCGGGCAGTGAAGCCTCTGAACCGTTGGAAGTGGGTGTTTAAGAAAACTTTGCGACTTTGTGCCTTGGCGTGAGGCTCTTTATTTTCCGCGGCGCTCATTCGATCCGCACTCTGGTTAGTACAATCGCCTCGCTGGGCATCTGGCCCGGCTCCCAGACCACCGGCAGGTGGAGGAGCTGCCCGCTCTCGTCCTGGCGATAGACCGCGAGCCGCAGGTCGTAGACGCCGGGGACGGCCTCGGCGGCGATGGCGAGCGCGCGGATGTCCTCCACGTGCTGCCCGCGCACCCACGCGGAGGTGGCGATGGGCGGCCAGGTGTCCGCTTGCGCGGCCTTGTTCCAGTGTGTGTCGAGCAGCTGCACGGAGACCGTGTAATCCGCCCCGATGCTTGCCTGTGCGTCCCAGTGCAGCGTCACCGTGAGCGTCTCGCCCGGCGCAACGCGCACCGCGCTGAGCTCGTAGCCGCTTAACCCCATTCCCTTGTCGAAGCGCACCGGCAGCGGATCGCGGCGCGGTGCAAGGGTGATGGCCTGCCCTAATTCCACCCACTCGTCGCCGTTGGGGACGGTCAGCCGCGCGCCGGTCGCCGTCTCGTAGACCCCTACGCGCACCGTGAGCTCGTCCGGCGCGTAAGCCATCGGCGGGATGGCGATGATGTACGTCTCTTGCCAGGTGTATCCCGGCTCCAGCCAGGTCGTCGAGAGCAGGCCGCGTCCGGGGAAGCTATCGCGCTGCGCGATGATGCGCTCGCCCGCGCCATAGACATGCACGAAGATCGAATGGTCGCTGGGCGTGGGGGCCAGTGCCTGCCAGGTCAGCGTGAGGCTGATCGGCTCGCCCGGCGTGGCGGTCTGTGTGGCGATGTGGTAATCCAGCAGTTGCAGCGCCGCGCCGAAGGGCGTCGTTAGCCGTGTGGCGGCTTGCGCTTCTGGCGTGAGGCGCAGCGGCGCGGCGTAAGCGGGCAGGATGATCGCGGGTAGCGCGATGACGCTCAGCGCGCACAGGAGCGCCGCAAACGTGAGCGCGATGCCTTGCCGCGCCTGCTCGCGCACCCGGCGCTTGACCTGTACCAGCAGCGCCGGGGTGCTCGGTGTATCGGGCGGATCAAAGACCCAGGCGGTGAGGCCCAGCGCGAGCAGTAGCGACCACATCGGCAGCGCGGAGAAGATGAGCCGTCCCTGTGAAGACCAGGTCTCGGTGGCCCAGCGGATCCACGAGATGAAGACGCCGGCGGGCCACGCCCACGCCAGCGCGCGGGCGGCAGTGGGCGTATCCCAGCCCCAGGGGTTGATGCGGCGCAGCGGGGTGGTGGTCAACCAAAGCAGTAGGCGGAACCCGCCACCCGCCAGCGCGACGATGGCGCAGATATTGAGGAGCGTGTATGCCCACGCGGGCAGCGGCACGTTGAGGCCGCCGAAGTTGCCCCAGTACCCGGCGGCAAACGCGAACCGTTCCGCCCACAGCTGGGCTAAATCCGCCGGCACATCCCGTGTCCCTAGCACGGCGTAGAAGGCGTTGAGACCGAGCCAATCGCCGTAGAGCTGGAAGTTGCGATAGAACCACCAGCCGGAGACGGCAAGCGCGGGCAGCAGGACGAGCGTCATCTCGCGGACGGCGTGGAGGAGCGTGCGGCCCCAGTCGCCGATAGCATCGAGGCGCTGCTTGGCCTGCCACGCCACCGTCGCTGCTGCGAGCGGCAACAGCGCGAGTCCGCTGGCCTTCGTCAGCATCGCCAGCCCGATGGTGAGGCCCAACCACAAGTAAGGCGTTTGTGGCGCGACGGACTTTCTGAAGCGCGTTGCGCCTTTGACTAACCGCACCATTTGCAGCAATGCCAGTGAGCACAGCGGCACGATGAGGTTGTCGTTGTTGACCGAGGCGTGGATGAAGACGACCATCGGCGTGAAGGCGTGGATGGCGGCGGCGGCGAGCGCGAGCCACGGCGCCGCGGGGTAGAGCTCCCGCACGAGCGCCCAGGTGAGGTAGACGGCCCACGTCCCCAGCAGCACAGAGAAAAGGCGCACCAGATGCACGGCCAGCACTGTGCCGCGCCAGGGGAACCGCTCGATGGCGGGGTTGTGGACGGCGAGGTTGGCATTGCTGCCGTCGGGCATGATGACCCCGGCGGCGGTGTGCGGGTTGAGGTGGCGCACGGTGGGCAGGTCGCTCGTATCAATCCAGGCGGTGAGCGCCGCGCCGAGCGCGTAGTAGAGCGGCGGCTGGCTGGCCTCCTGCCGCCACGGGCCGACGGGCGCGCCCGGTTCGAGCGGCTGCACGGGGATTTCCCAGGTGCGCGCCAGCACCTCCACCATCGGATAGTGCCAGAGCTCGTCGGACATCTCGAAGAGTGGGACGGTGACGCTATACGCGCCGCTTAGCAGCGTGAAGGCGATGAGCAGGGCATACAAGGCCCAACGGTAATGTTTGTTCATGCGTGCCCCGTTGCCAGGAGCGAGGTCAGGATTTCTTCTGGCGTCATCACTGGCACGAGCGTGCTGAGTCGCTCCAAATGCTGGCGGTCGCGGGTGATGAGGATGGCGCCAAAGCGGCGCGCAACGGCTGCGTAGACGGCATCCGCGCCGCGCAAGCGCGCTTCCGCTCCCAGCTGCGCCGCTTCAAAGGCGAGGTTGTCATCCAGCGTGACCCATATCTGCCTGGGTAAAGCGCGCACGGCTTGCGCGAGCTGCAATGCCAGGTTGGCGTCTTGCAGTGCGCGCGCAGCGGCGGTTGCCACCTCTACCAGTAAGAGGGTAGGGGAGATCAGAGTTTGATGGTGTTCGGTCAGGCGTTGCAGGCAGAGCTGGCTGGCCGCGCTGCCGATTTCACGCGCGTTGACTGCGTTGATGTGGACGCTGGCATCGAGTGTAAACATGGCTTATTGCCGGATTTCATCCAGCAGGGTTTGGGTATCGGTGTCTTCCGGCCAGGCCTGGCGCACGCGCTCGGCCACTTGCGCATAAGCCTCCCAACCTTGCGCTGCACGCCCTTTGCCGGTCTGGATGATGGCCTGGTTGACCGCGTCCGTATCCAGCGGCAAGAGTAGTGCTACCGGTTCCCCCTGGTAGGTGATGATATACTCAGCCTTTTCCTCGCGGGTTTTTTGTAGCAGTTCCGCGGTTTTCTGGCGTAATTCGCGTACCCCGATCATCGTCATGGCTGGTCTCCTATTGTTACACAAATGTTACTCGTATGTGTAACTATTATAACACACAATCACTCTGTTTGTAAAGCCATTCTATAGCAGCCCGGTGGCTGAGCCTGCCGAAGCCTCTCCCGGTTGCCCTACGTTATTGACTTGATGGCAATTGCGCAAAAGTCGCCCTGTCCAAGCCGTCAATAGGCGTGTTTTGAGCAACCTACAGGGTTAGGTTTGCGGTACTGTCTGTAACGCACGCAGAGGCCTTCGACAGGCTCAGGCACCGGAGCAGCCCGGCGGCTGAGCCTGCCGAAGCCTCTCCCGGTTGCCCTACGTTATTGACTTGATGGCAATTGCGCAAAAGTCGCCCTGTCCAAGCCGTCAATAGGCGTGTTTTGAGCAACCTACAGGGTTAGGTTTGCGGTACTGCGTATTTTCACTTGTGGCTGCTTCAATACGGCCATACGCCTCCTGTGTGGCGGGGCTGCGGCTCCACATCGAGCACGAGGCTCCAGAACGGGACGTGCCGGCGGGGCAACCGCTGCGCTCCCATTGCCGCGAACCAGACCGCGATGCGCGCTTGCCCATAGCGCCGGAACAGCCAGCGTAGCTCGGCGCGATTGCCGTAGCGCAGCGTGCGCTCGATAATTAACTCGGCGTGTTGCTCCGGGTCGAGCGCGCCGAAATCGTATTCCTGAAAAAAGGGCCGCAGGCTCTCAGGTAGGGCTGTCTCGTTCATGTGGAGGGTTGCAAGCTGCGGAAAAACTCCGCTGTGTATCCGGCGATGCGCTTCCACGAAAATTCTTGCGCGAGCGTAGCCGCACGCTTGCCCAGCAAGGCGCGCAGCTCGCGGTCTGTGTGCAGCTCGTGGAGCGCCGCCGCGAGTGCGTCCGGGTCATCCGGCGAGATTAGCAGCAGGTTGTCGTGGTCGCGCAGCTGCGGGGTGGGGATGGTCGGATGGGTGCTGATGATGGCTTTGCCGTGTACCAGACAGGCGTGCAGCGTACCATGCCGCAGGTTGACGCCGTTGCGATAGGGCAACGCGCACACGTCACAGGCGGTCAACGCTGCCGAGACCTCTTCCGGGGCGATGAAGCCGGTCTGTTGCACATGCTCCGTTAGCCCGAGCTCCGCAATGAGCGCGTCCACTTCGGCGGCGTAAGCGGCATTGGTTGCGTCGCTGGAGCCGGTACGCCCGCCGATGAAGAGCAGTTGCGCATCCACGCCGTCCGCGCGCACTTTTGCCAGCGCGTGCAGCAGCGTCTCGATGCCCTTATTGCGATTTTGGAATCCAAAGAAGCCGATGAGAAATGCGCCCATACGGTTGCCCCAGCGTTCAGGATCCCCGCCGCTGTGCGGGTGGATGTTGCTGCCGATGGGGATCATCCGCACCGGCGGTAACGCGGGTTTGGCAATCGCCGCAGTCAGCCGGTTGTAGTCCCAGTCGTTGGTGACGATGACGCCGGCGCTGTGTTGCGCTAGCTGCCAGACGCTCCACTGGCGCAGCGGCCCGGCTTTGGGGAAGAGATACGGTGGCAGTAGATCGTGATAGGTGACGACGAGCGGCGCGGGCAGGTGTTTGCGCTGCAAGTGGGGGAACAGGTTGATTGCGCCGCGCATCCCGAAGGCGGCGGCCTGGTATTGCAGATTGAGCGCATCGGGTTGGATGGCTTGCGCCCATTGGAGGATGCGCTTGTACGCACCCCAATTCCACGCGGGGATGTGGCGGTAGATGGATAACCCCAGCTCGCGGACGGGCGGCCCTATCTCTTCCCCGCTAGTGAGGATGTGGATTTCGTGTCCGGCGCGATGCAGCGCGCCGCCCAGCTCGCGGGTGAAATCGCCCACGCCGCCCTCTTGGGGGTAATATTCGCCAGTAATGATACCTATCCGCATAACAGCTCCAGCAAATCAGCAAATGGCAAATCGCAAATCCAAAATCAAAAATCCGTAATCACACCGAGCCAGGTGTGCGCGGCGGCGTGCCAGGTGAATTGCGCTGCGCGCGCCAGTCCGCGCTCGCGCAGCGCGGCGCGGAGGGCGGTATCGGCGAGCGCGCGCTCCAGCGCTGCCGTCCACCCGGCTACATCGAGCGGCTCGACCAGCAGCCCCGCATCGCCCACCACTTCCGGCACGCTTGAGGCCGCTGATGCGACCACCGGTGTCCCACAGGCCATCGCCTCCAGTGGCGGGAGGCCGAACCCCTCGTAGAGGCTGGGGAAGGCGAAGGCTTGCGCCTGCCGGTAGAGCGCGGGCAGATCGCTATCCTCCACGAAGCCCAGAATATGTACATCAGGGCGTTGCGCTGCCGCTTCCAGAATCGGCTCGGCGAGCCAGGCCGGTTTGCCCACGATGACCAGGTCCAGTCTCCCAGCGGCCAGCGGATCACAGGCTTCCATCAGGCGGAGGTAGTTCTTGCGCGGCTGCACCGTGCCCACGCTCAGGATGTACGGGCGCGCGCCGATGGCGTAGCGGCTTTGCAGCCTTGCGCGCTCATCCGGCGCGGCGCTGGGCGTGAAGTGCGGCGAGACGCCGCTATACAGCACGCTCACGCGCTCCGGGGCCACATGCAGCAGTTCGATCAGGTCGCGTCGAGTGGCTTCCGAGTCGGCCAGGATGTGATCGGCGCGGGCGACGCTGCGCGGCACGCACGTCTCCAGGTAGCGGCGCAGCGGTGCGGTGAACGTCTCCGGGTAGCGCAGGAACGAGAGATCATGCACTGTGAGCAGCGCGCGGGTGCGGCGGCGCAGCGGCGGCAACACAAAATCGGGCGAGTAGAAGCAGTCTATCGGCCCGGTCAGCAGCTCGGCAGGCAGCGGCAGGCGCAGGCGTTGCCAGAGCCGCGCCAGCCAGTCATCGTCAAGCGGGATTTCTCGGAAGCGCAAGCGCTCTGGCGCAGCGACGACTTCGCGTAGTCGGGCGCGTTCGTGCTCCCAACGCTCCCCCAGCCCGGCGATGGCAGCCAGCAGGACAAATTCGTGCGGAGACGCGGCGCTCAGCACAGCGGTGAGCAGCTCGCGGGCGTAGCGGCCAATCCCTGCGCCCTGCCGCGCTGCGGCGGTGTAATCAATGGCGATGCGGTTCATGGTGGGTAAGGTCGTTATTTGAGCAGCTCGTGAAACGTGATGCGTGAAGATTTCTTCACGTTTCACGCATCACGCATCACTTGACATCATTGTACGTCCAGACGCGGTTGACGAAGAAGTTCCAGAACATCACCACGCCTGTCGCGCCGGCTTTCGCCAGGTTGTAGGCGATGTTGTACGCGGTTTCCGGCTGCGCCAGGAAGGTGAGGGTGGGGCTGAGCGTCGCGATTAGGGAAATGAAGAGCGGGCGGAACAACAACAGCAGCCCGGTGTTCAGCGCCAGCCCGATGAGATTGACCGAGATGAATTGTCCCAATTGTGCTCCCAACGGTTTGGAGCGGGAGTCGGGATAGGTCCAGTAGCGGTTCCAGGTGAAGTTGCTGATTACGGCGGTGCTGAACGAGATGACGTTGGCGATTAGCAGGGGCAACCCTAAGACGATGTGCATCAGGTACAGTACGCCAAAATCCACTACTGCGCCGATAATGCCGACAACGGCGAACTTTAGGAAACGGGTCAACTCTTTTTGATTGCTTGTGGCCCAGGTTTTGATTGCAACAGCCATGTAAATCTCGCTTGGTTAAGGGTGGTGATAATACGTTAAACGTGAAGAATTCTCCGGTCACGTTTCACGCCAGAGGATTATACCCGGCGGGGGAAGGGTTGTCAACTAAAGGCTTGGTGGTATAATGCGCGTGCTCGGAGAGGTGCCAGAGTGGCCGATTGGGGCGGTCTCGAAAACCGTTGTGGCGCTTGCGTCACCGTGGGTTCGAATCCCACCCTCTCCGCTGTAAAAGACCCCGGCAGCCGTATTACGGTTGCCGGGGTTTTGTTTTGTAGCACAGGATAAATCCTGCATTGTGAGCATGGGATAATCTTGCATTGCGAGCACAGGATGAATCCTGTGCTACGGCGGCGTCGGCTTTTCTGGCTTGCTACTTGTCGCTTGCTACTTGCTACTTGCCGCTTCCCCCAGTACCCGCTCTGGATGGGTGTAGATGCGCATATTGCGTCCGCGCGCGTACCCCACCGCTGTGATGCCCCACTCCTCCGCCAGCTTGAGCGCGCCCGATGAGAGCGCGGTGAGCGAGGCCGTGATGGGTGCGCCCAACTTCGCCGCCTTGCTCATCATCTCCGTCGAGACGCGCCCGGTGGTGAGCAGGAGCGCGCCGTCGCTCTGGATGTCTTCGAGCAGGCACAGCCCCAGCAGCTTGTCGAGCGTGTTGTGCCGCCCGATGTCTTCGGCGAGCGCCAGCAGCTCGCCGTTTGGCGTGAATAGCCCGCTGGTGTGGACGCCTTGCGTCTGCCGGTACAGCTCGGCGCGGATTTGCAACTGCGCCAACAGTTCCAGCAATGCTTCCGGCGTGATGCGCGTCTCATGCGCCAGCGGCGCGGGCGGTGCGTAGAGCTCGCCCAGCACCACGCCCATCCCGCAGCCGGAGGTGAGCAGGCGCGGGCCGTGCTCCGGCGGCAGCGCGTGGGTCAGCCACACATCCGCGCACGCGCCGTGATTGCTGATGTGGATGACCTCAATGTCCTCGCGGCTCTGGATGAAGCCGGAGTAGTACAGGTAGCCCACCGCCAGCGCGTTCTGCTGGGTGGGCGAGGCCGCGATGCGTAACAGTTGCTTGCCGTTGACCTGTAACGTCAGCTGCATTTCGGGCGGCAGCTGCACCGCGCGCGTGCTTACGGCACCGTTGTGCCAGTGATAGACCGTGCGCTCTTCCATGCCTTACCCTTTGTTGTCTGCGCGTTTGCCGGATTTTTCCGGGACGGGCTTGTTGGGAAATTCCAGCGCGCCTAGCACACGCAAAATGACGAAGGCCATAACGGTGCCGGTGATGGCGAGCGTCCAATCGCCCACGCCGGCCGCCGCGCCCACAATCGCCATCGCCCAGACTGTTGCCGCTGTTGTCAGTCCGTGGACGGTGCGCCGGCTCATAAAAATCGTGCCGGCGCCCAGAAAGCCAATGCCCTGCACCAGTCCCGCGAGGATGCGGCTGGGATCCATCGTGACTGTGTCCACGTTGGGGGCGATGAAGTCTGGTATCCGTTGCGCCAATAGCAGCACCATTGCTGCGCCCATCGTCACCAGCATGATGGTGCGTAGCCCTGCCGGTTTGTGGTGCCACTCGCGCTCAAAGCCCACGATTCCGCCTAGCAGGGCCGCGCCGATGATGCGCTGGATGACGAGCCAATCGCTCACGGTTATTCCCCGCGTACCATGCGCCGCGCGATGGCGTTGTGGCGCTCGATGATGGGCGGTAGGTCGAGCGTCAATAGCTGCCCATCTTCCACAATCACTTTGCCGTTGATGACGGACAGATTCACGTTGGGCGGCTGGCAGAAGACGGCAGCGGCGACCGGGTCATGTACCGCGCCGCCTGCGAAGCCCAGCGTATCCAGGCGCAGACCGATGAAATCGGCGGCCATGCCGGGCGCGAGCTGCCCCACATCGTCGCGGCCCAACACCTCCGCCCCGCCCCGCGTGGCGATCCACAGCGTTTCGTCGGCGCTCAGCCCCGCCGGGTTCCCCATCACCCGTTGCAAGAGCAGGGCCATGCGCGCCTCTGCCAGCAGGTGCGAGCCGTCGTTGCTCGCCGAACCATCCACGCCCAGGCCCACCGGCACGCCCGCGTCTAGGTACTGGCGCACGGGCGCAATCCCTGAAGCGAGCCGCATATTGGAGGAGGGGCAGTGCGCCACGCCCGTGTGGGTCTTCGCCATGAGCGCGATTTCTTCCTGGTTGATGTGAACCCCGTGCGCGAACCAGACATCGTCGCCCATCCAGCCTAACGCTTCCGCATACGGCACGGGGCGATAGCCGAACTTTGCCAGGCAGAATGCTTCCTCGTCCTTAGTTTCCGCCAGATGGGTGTGTAGTTGCACCCCGTAGGCGCGCGCCAGCGCCGCCGATTCGCGCATCAGGTTGGGGGTGACGGAGAAGGGCGAGCACGGCGCGAGCACGATGCGAATCATGCCGTACCGCTCCGCCTGGTGATAGGTCTCGATGGCGCGGCGGCTGTCGCTGATGATGAAGGCTTCATCCTCTACCACACGATCCGGCGGCAGCCCGCCCTGGCTCTCGCCCAGGCTCATCGAGCCGCGACTGGCGTGGAAGCGGATGCCCAGCTCCTGCGCCGCGCGGATTTCGTCATCAATGCGCGCATCGTTGGGGTAGATGTAGAGGTGGTCGGAGGCGGTGGTGCAGCCGGAGAGCGCCAGCTCCGCCAGCCCCACCAGCGCGCTGGTGTAGACAGCTTCGCTGTTGAGACCGGCCCAGATCGGGTAGTGCGTCTTGAGCCAGCTGAACAACACCGCATCTTGCGCGGCGGGCACATTGCGCGTGAGGGTCTGGTAGAGGTGGTGGTGGGTGTTGATGAGGCCTGGCAGGATGACCATGCCCCGCGCATCAATGACCCGGTCGGCGGTGGTGGGTAGGGTGGCGGTTGGCCCAACGGCCTCGATGACGTTATCGCGGACGAACAGTCCGCCCTGCGGGACGCGCTCCCGCGTGTCGTTCATCGTTGCCAGCATAGTGGCATTCTTGAGCAAAAGTGTGGTCATAGGGTTCCTCCATGGGTTTGATTTGGCGAGAAGGCGGTGTTGCTTTGATTGAATGCAATTATTGGTACTGAAAGATAAATTATAAAAATCAAACATGTATTCAGCGTTGCAAACATCCATTTTTGGTAGCTACTCAGGCTTACACGCTATCTGTCATTGCGGGCCGCGTCTGCGCGGCGTCCATTCGTCTGCGAAGGCGCAATCTCAATTACGAACGAGATTGCTTCGCCGCAGACGGTTCGCAATGACAAATATAGCAATTGCGCCAAAGTCGCCCTGTCCAAGCCGACAATAGGCGTGTTTTGAGCATCCTACAGGGTTAGTGTTGTGGTACGGCTTTGGCCGAGCGCAGAGGCCTTCGACAGGCTCAGGGCTTCGACAGGCTCAGCCACCGGAGCAGCCCGGTGGCTGAGCCTGTCGAAGCCTCTCCCGGTGGCCCTCCGGCTTTACAAGGCTAACAGGGTGAAGAAGCCTTCAATCCTGAAAATCCTGTCGAAAAAACCTGGAAGTGCGTAATTACTGTCTCTGCTTACGCAGTACGCATCACGCATAGTTTAATGTGAATTGCCAATCGCGCAAATTTCAAGGGGCGCGTAGCACCGCCGGCAGGTAGATGTGGCGATAGCGCCAGCCGCCCGCGCCGCCGCTGCCGAGCGTTACTTCATCTATGAAGGCGGTGGCGGGCTGTGCGGCGGCGCGCAGATGTAGGGTGATGGTGACAGGCGTGCCGGGAGTGGCGTCCACAGCGGCCCAGCCATGTCGCCAGTCGGGGCTGGCGGGCAGGGTGTGCGTCATCGTGCCGCTCGGCGTCTCGATCAACACATGCAGCGCATCTCCTCTGGCGAACAGCGCGAGCGTGGGCGAAACGACATCTTGGGGCAGGGTCAAGGTTTGCTGTAGGGCGATCCATTGGCCGCCCGGTGCGCTGAGCTCCGCGCTCCCCTGCCCGCTATGCGCGGCGGCGCTGGCGCGAGCGACCGCTCCCGCGTCCCCGTGCGCCGCCCAGTGTGCCAGCCCCGCCTCGAAGTCCCAGTTGCGGATGGCATTGTCAAAGGGCACCAGCGCCAGTGTCACCGAGGCCGGGGTTTGCGCGTGCAGCGTCAGGTTGACCGGCGTGCCGTTGGGGAAGTGGTGCCGGCCCGGCTCGTGGGCTTGCAACGTATAACTGCCGGGGAAAATATCCCGCAGCGTATAGCGGCCATCCGCCCCGCTCAGCGTGCGCGACCCATCGCTCAGCGTCACCCGTGCGCCGCTCACGCCCACGCCGCGATTATCGTGGAGGATGCCGGTCAGCGTTGCCGGATGCGTCACCGTGATGCTCACATCCAACGTGGGGCTGCCCTGGCTGGCGAACCAGGTCACGCCCTCGTGTACCATATCCCACGTGAGCGTATATACGCCGGGCGTGTGCGGCGCGGTGAGCAACGCCTCTCCGAAAGTTGCGCGCGCGCCAAAGGAGACATCGCCGAGCAGCGGCGTCCGGTGGTCTTCCTCCGGCGGCTGGACGTAGTGCTGCCCTAGCGCATCGTACCAGTGATAGCCCAGGTGGTAGGGCGTGCCGGAGTCGGGATCGCTCAGGCGATACCAGGTGTGGGTGCCGCTGTTGCGCAGTGTGAGTTGCATTGCATGGGTGCGCCCGGCCAGCATTCTGGGGGGCGTGGTGTGTTCCAGAAAGGCGGCGGCATACGCTGGCGTGTAGAGCGCGATGCGTGTCCACGTTGCCTCGCGGATGGCGGGGAGCAGTGGGTAGAAGGCGTCACCGGGGCAAGCGGTGGCGGCATAATCGCGGTGCCCGGCGATGTTGAACGTGAAGCGGTCGTTGAAGGGGCTGATTTCCAGCGGGTGGATGTAATTGCGCCCGCCGAACCACGCGGCCAGCGCGACGTTGGCTTCACGCATGGCGTCGCCCGGCTCCAGGGTGGTATAATCGCCCAAATTGCCGATCCCCACGCTGCCGGTGTTATAGCCGTAAGTATGCCCGGCGATCACGTCCGGGCCACCGGCGCGGCCCTCGTAGATGTTGCCGAATTTGTCCACCAGATAATTGTAGCCAATATCACCCCAGCCGCGCGTGACGGCGTGGTAGTAGTAGATCGCCTGCACCTCGGCCACGGGATTAGCACCGCCGGAGGTGACGGTATGGTGGAGGATGATCTTGTGCGCGGGCGCGTAGGCGGGCGGCCAGGTCATGACGCTCTCATCGGCGCCCCAGGCGGTGCGGGGGATGATGGCGGGCGCGGGCGCGGCGAGCGGGGCGGTGTGGGCGCGCGCCGCCGCGAGTGTGGGCGCGGCGGAAGCATCAATCGCCGTGAGCGTGAGCGCGGTCACGCGCGCCTCGCCGTGCAGCGTGAGCCGCGCCTGTACCCATTGCGCGCCATCGAGCGTCACCAGGTTCTCGCCGAACCACTGCTCGCCCTGTGCTTCCGGGTGGATGGGTTGCCATGCTTGCCACGTCTGCCCGTCGCGGCTGAGGCGCAGCGCAATTTCGACGCGCGCGCCGAGCGGGAGCGCTGCACGCCAATCCACCCCGGCAGCGGTGAAGGGGGAGGGGGCACGGAGCGCGGGCGAGGTGTAGGCGTGGGCAGCGCCTGCGTGCCCGGCAGCGTTCCAGTCTGCTGGGGCAAGCGTCCAGACGTGTGCGCGCGGACCGGTGGGGGCTGCGTAGGCGGAGGGCTGCGCGTGCAGGACAAAGAGCATTAACAACAGGATGAGACAGGTAAGATAGCAGCTATGTTGCTTCATGCCGCTATGTGACAACGATGCGCGTACCGGTTCCTGCGGCGGCATGGACGGTCTCTTCTGCGTAGGGGGCTTCTGGCTCCACCCATCTAAAAATCCATTTGGCCGCGCTGCTGGGGACGTTGACGCAGCCGTGGCTGGAGCGGAATCCGTAGTTGTTGTGCCAATATGTCCCGTGGATGGCTACCGCTGACCGGGTAAAGTACACCGGGAAGGGTACGCCGCTGAGGTCGTAATCCTCGCCCATCATCCGGCGCGTGTGGCGTTTGTAAAGAACGCGAAATTCGCCATAAGGGGTGGGGGTTTTGGAAGCGCCCGAAGCCACGCGCGTGGCAAAGACGGCCTGTTCATCTTCGTAGCACGTCAGCATTTGACTGCGAAGATCAATGTTAATCCACTTGTTGGGATGACCGGGAGAAATCGGGGCGAGGTCTTCCGGTGTGATGCGGCGCATAGACCAGGCCGGCACATACGGGCCAGGCGACCAGGTGAGGCCGTCCTGGATCCGGTACCACCATTCCCCCGTGTCATCTTGTGCGGCGGCAATCACCCGGTAGACAGTCTGGTAGTAGAGTCGCCACGCTATCGAGGGGGCGGTAGGGCGCGAACGGGCTTCCGCGATGGGGACGCTGACTTCCGCCCAAAAGCCGGGCGGAGTTACCTCGGTAATCACTTCAGTTTGCCGCTCGTCTTCTACGGGCTGCACAAAGGCGCTGTGGACAAACCCTTGCGTGGTCTGGTACCAGATCGGATTGCTCGGCCAGGGGGCTTCCCCTTCAACGGTGGCATAGAGCGGGATGATGGTGTTGCGGCCTAAGCGCGTCATAATTGTGGACGTGAGGGTCGGGTCGCGGCGCACGTTTTGCTGTTGCCAGCTGATGATGCGTCCGAGTGAGGCTGGCGGCGGCAGGCGTTCCAGTAGGGCCAGCCGGTTGCCGGAGCGTGGCCCGCCCTCGCGGGTCAAGTAGGCGGGGGTCAATAGGGCCGTCATCACGCCCAGGCCGATCTTCAATATCTCCCGGCGGGTGTATGTGGTGGTGTGCTTTTCGCTCATAGTCAGTGCCTCGTTGTAATAATAAGCTGCGATCCAATGGTATGCAGTAGTTACGCGGTTGTCGTTTGCGCCATCGGTTCACAGCGAACTTGGCGGCTAAAGCCGCTAAAAAACACTCTTAAAAGCAACTCTTAAAAGCAACTGCTCAATCTTGTCACTGTAAGTCACGTCTCTGTGGCGTCCGTTCATCTGTGAACGGCACAATCTCGTTCATGGTTGAGATTGCTTCGCTGCATATGGCTCGCAATGACCGATAAAGTTTGAACTTGAGTAGTTACGTAAATTGCGCAGAATCCTACACGTCGGACGCATGGTTTGTTAGCCGCCGCTTGCCTGACCAGGCTCGTTATGTTCTTGGATAACGTGTTCTACAAACTCGCGGGGCATGGAACTCTTTTCACTGATACTGTCTATTGATAAACCCTGCGTATGGAAGCGCCATACCACTGTTTCCATGAATTCTCCAATTTCAACAATGTGCCCATCAGGATCGTATAGGCGCATCACACCTTGTCCCCATGGTTGTTCTTGAATCTCATGGATAAATTCAACCCCCGCTTGTTTCAAGCGTTGATGAATCGACTCAATCTCATCTGTTTCAAAATACAATTCTCCATTGTGTGCTTTCTTTATAACCGAATATTGAGTTACATCTCCTAACAAAGATTGGAAGTGTGACTTAAGATGAATTGCAAAATCCCCTTCAAAAGTAACATTCTGCCCAAAATCGAATTTTATCTTCTGACCGAGAAGCTGTTCATAGAAATACCGAGATGCCACAATGTCATCTACGAGAACAAGCGGACACACAAATTTCAGCATAACTTTTTCTCTCCTGTTTGGATTTTAATGTGTTTGAGAAGATGCGGCTTTTTGCATCTAACGGTTTGCGTTAGCCGCCGGGCCATGCAAGATTAGCCTCGCTACAAGACCTGTTACAAATGCAAAAGCGCCGATGCTATGCAGGCCGATAGGCCCAGTCGGGTTCACGCGGTGTTAGCTGCCACGTAACTATTCGCTACAGTGCATGCTGGAGTAGTCTAGCCTTGTTTCTGGCCACATGCCAAACCAAAAGCCATTAATCTGCCATTGGTCGTCCGACCATACCATTCTCACCGTCAGCGATAGCTCTTGACCATCCGAAAACGTAGCTGTTCCCAGGATATTTGAGAACTTGTCCATCTCGCTCAGTTCCCAGTTTATGGGTTGAGCATTGGGTTGATTCAAGTCATCTGGATTAATACACTGTCGTATTCGTGGCGTGAATCTTGTCGTAGCAGTAGCATAGTCCCGTTCCTTCAAATTAATCATGAACTCATCCACTGTAGTGAAGGCTTTTGCCTTGACCCAGGGAAGACGCGGCCAATTATCATCAATATCATTTACCGTGATAAGTATCATGGCTCCCATCAGAAGCACCAAACCTATTTTGCTCCAGGATTTCCATGTATGCCAATTTCTCTTCAAGAGGTGGGCGTAGAAACCCAGCAGACAGATGTTTATGGCTACGTCAAAGAAGATGTCAACCCCCAGGTTTTTTGCAGATTCACTTCTTAATGCGATGACCGCTCCTATTCCTGCCACCAACACGAACACAACAAGCAGAATCGTCAAGTACTTTCTCAAACGGATCGATATCTTCATAGGCTTTATTTCTGGAATGGCCAAGATGCAGATTTAGCGGGTACCCAACTATCGGTATGTCCTCTCATGCCCGTAGGTTTCAACACACCGGTAAAGTGAAGGTAAACTTGCTCCCCACGCCCTGGCGACTTTCAGCCCAGATGCGCCCGCCGTGCGCCTGAACCAGGTGCTTGGCGATTGCCAGTCCTAGCCCGGTGCCTTCGCTGGCGCGCGCGCGGTCGCCCTTGTAGAAGCGCTCGAAGATGCGTGGCAAATCCTCCGCTGCAATGCCCACGCCGGTATCCTGCACGGCGATGGTGACTTCGTTGCCGACGATGTGGGCCGCGACGGTCAGCGTTCCACCGGTGGGTGTAAACTTGATGGCATTGTGCAGCAGGTTGATGAGAATCTGGTGGACGCGCTCTGCATCCGCCAGGATGAGGAGTTGCTCGGCTGGCAGCGTGACTTCGAGCCGTAACCCGGCCCGTTCCGCCTGGGGGCGCAGCCGCTCGACGGGCAGCGTGATGAGGTCTTCCAGCAGCGTAGGCCGCTGATTCACCGGCGCTTTGCCCGACTCGATGCGCGAGAGTTCCAGCAGCTCCTGCACAACTTGGGTGAGATTGTTCAGTTCGCTTTCGATGTGGGTGAGGAAGCGTTGTGCGGTGGGCGGGTCGTGCAGCGCACCGTCTCTAAGTGTTTCTACCACGGCTTTCAGCGCGGCGAGTGGCGTGCGTAACTCGTGCGAGATATTGCTGATGAAGTCGCGGCGGATGGTTTCCAAGCGGCGGACGTGGGTGAGGTCTTGGATGACGATGAGGTAATGCGGTGGCGCGAGTTCCGGCAAGGGGGTTACAATCGCGTGCAGGAAGGTGCGCTTAGGGTCGGTTTCCACTGTGTCGGACTGTTCTGCACCAGTTTGCTGGCTGCGCTCCCAGAGGGCGATGAGCTGGTGGTTGAACACGACTTGGGCGAAAGTGCGTCCGCCAGGGTTGCCGGTGATGTGCAAAATCCTCACGGCGGCGGGATTGCATAGTTGCACCAGCCCGTGTTGATCCGTGATAATGACGCCATCGGCCATCGTAGTGAGGATGGCGGCCAGGCGACTGCGCTCCTCGCCCAGATGTTCCATCTGCTCCCGCAGTTGATCGGTCATGTGGTTGAAAGCCGTGGTGAGCTGGGCTACTTCGTCGCGTCCGGCGGGGAGCAGGCGGGCATTTAAATCGCCCTTTGCAACCCGTTCTACGACGTGGGTGAGCTGGCGCACGGGCCGGGCGGTGCGCTCGGCAATCACCAGGCCCAGTAAGACAGCGAGGGCAGTCGTGACCATGCCCGCGGAGAGGATTGTGCGGCTCAGGCGGTTGGTGTTGGCAGTGATTTGGTCGAGCGACAGCGCTACCCGCACGATGCCTTTGAGTTCGCCATCTGCATAAGCGGGGACGGCGGCATACATCATCTCGTAATTGACGGTGCGGCTGTAACGAATGGCTGTCCCGCCGCCGGCACTGAGGGCGCGCTGCACCTCTTCGCGGTACAGGTGATTGTCCATCAGCGCGCGGTTTTCATGGGATTCCCCGGCGACCATGCCATTGAGCAGGATGAACGTAATGCGTTCATTCCGCGCGGCGGCTCGCTGGCGGGCGAGCGTATCGAGCTGCCCACTGGCAAGCGCCTGCGGATCATCCAGCAGCGGCGCTACGGTTTCGGCGATCAGGCCGGCTTCGGCCAACAGGCGCACTTGCAAATCATCATAGCGCGCCTGTCGCACCTGCTCGGTGACGTAAAAGGTCAGCCCCAGCGTGCTGAGCACAATGATTACAGCATACGGTATCAGAATGCGCCAACGGATAGATGGAAACATAATTATCCCTCAAAAATGTAGCCCATGCCCCGCGCGGTGACAATGCGCGTGGGGTGGGTCGGATCGTCTTCGATTTTTTCGCGCAACCAGCGCACATGTACATCCACCGTGCGGCTGCCGCCGCTGAAATCCCAGCCCCAGACGTTTTCCAGGAGCTGTTCGCGTGAGAGCACGCGCCCGCGATTTTCGGCCAGGTGGAGCAAAAGCTCGTACTCTTTGGGCTTGAGATGCAACGGGGTGTCGTGCAGGTACACCTCGCGGCGGTCAATATCCAGGCGCAATGTGCCGAACTGTAGCTGTTGATGGGGTGACTGTGTGGCGACAGGTATTTCCTCGCGGATCAGCCGCACGCGGCGCAATTGCGCTTTGATGCGCGCCTGCAGCTCGCGTAGGCTGAAAGGTTTGGTGAGGTAGTCATCCGCCCCTACCTCTAGGCCCACTACTTTGTCAATCTCATCATCCCTGGCGGTGAGCATGATGATGGGCGTGTTCATCTCCTGGCGCAAAATGCGGCACACTTCCAACCCATCGAGCTCTGGGAGCATGATGTCCAGCAGAATCAGGTGCGGGTGGTGCTCCCGCGCCAGCTCCAGGGCGCGCGTTCCGGTACTGGCGGTGATTACGGCGTAGCCTTGCCGGGTGAGGTTGTACTCCAGCGTCTCTCGCAGCACGGCTTCATCTTCTACAATCAGGATTTTTTCTGACATGCGTTGCTTTCAAGCCCTGTCCGGACTATGCTCTAACCCAAGTGGCTGCCTGTTCGTCAGAATGCTTTTAGGACACGGATTCGCATGGATTTTACGGATAAGGACCCAAAAAAGATCCGTGTGATTCATAAAATCCGTGTCCTAAATCGCAATAGCGCAAAAACCACCCTGTCAATTATCAATACTCGACGTAGTATGTAGTACAGGATTATGAATTTTAAGAAATTAATCCGTAAATAAGGTTTTGTGTCAAGTTGGTCGTTCTAAAAATAAAATGATACCCCCTGTCCCCTTTCCCCCGCAAGCGGGGGAAAGGGGGGAGTTTTTTGTGGTTTTTTTGGGCGGCGGCTTCGCCGCCGCCCAAAAAAACCGTTATTCTTCTCCCCCTCCCCACGCCGCGCAGCGGCGTGGGGAGGGGCAAGGGGGTGAGGCAAAATTCTCAATTTGTAAATTTTTAAAGAGTGATTCTTGCAAATGGTTTTATTTCCGGTTCATTTTCTTAATTTTCATTATCCTGTGTCTGCAATGCAGGATAAATCCTGCGCTACAGGTTGAGCGTATTACAGGGTTACTTTCGCGGTATTGCATAAATACTTTGTAACAGTAACTTACTTGCAGATTGTGATTACTCAGCAGTCGTCCATCAGCCATCGTCCTTCCCCTTCCGCCGCCAAAGAAACACGACTAGGCCAACGGCTGTGACGAAAATAATGAAGCCGATGGCGAGTTCTGATTCACCAAGAACGGTCCCGGTCAAACTCTCACCCCCGGCGGGCAAGAACACGGCGGCCAGCAACGCAATGAAGAGAAATGCAGCAGCGCTCCAGACCAGGCGAAGATTGGAGCGCCCGAACCAGCGTTGAAACCAGGAAGGGCGTTGTGCATGGTAACGATCCCAGGCCAGCCGTGTCTGCCGCAGCACCCGGTGACGCAACGTATCCGGTGGCGGCGCAGGGGCCAAAGCCTGCGCTACAAGGCGCTCCAAAGATTCTTCATCGAGATAGGCATACTTTTGCATAATAACCCTTTAAAACAGCATGATGTTAACTCAAATTGCCACCTATACTTGTAGTGACGCCTTTAGGTGTTCTAGTGTTGTAAGAAGCAGCTGAAGCCGCCACTACCAGTCCATTTTGCTCCTTGAATAGCCAATTCAATGACAGGGCTGAGTAGTTATCCTTCAACCTTCATTCTTTCTCCCAACGCTGCCAACGCGCGCCGGTAACGAGATTTAGCTGCCTCCAGATTGATGTGTAGCGTTCCAGCGATCTCCTCAAACGACAGCGCTTCGGAAAAGCGCAAAAGTAGCACATCCTGATAATGATCGGGGAGTTCCCGCAACGCCAAGCGTACAGCGGCCTGCTCTTCCCAACCTTCAGGGCCAGGGGGATCTTCTCCTACAATTTCCAGTGAGGTGACAGGCTGCCGGCCGCGCTGCCGATAGTAATCGGCGACCTTGTGCCGCGTGATGCCCGTAATCCAGGTGCGGAACGATGCGCGTTGTTGATAACGTGGGATCGCCTGCACTACCGCCAGGAAAACTTCCTGTGTGACATCCTCCACAGCCTCCGGCGGAAGCAAAGCACGCAAACGATTATAAACAGCAGGAAGAGAACGGTCACACAGCACTTCGAATGCCAAGCGATCCCCCGCTTTGGCTCGCTGGGCTAAGACTTCATCCGGCACAGTTTCTAAGGGTTGGTTCATTACTATAGTCGTTGCAAACAGGATAAAAGGGTTGTGAGAAACGATGTTACTTTGCTCACTATACCACGAGATGTATGGATTGTAAAAAAGCAACGGGCTTTTATCCTGATGTCATTAAGTTAAGACCTGGCAGGTTTCGCACAAATTGGGGTGGGCAGTATTTTATCGGTGAATAACGACGTTTTGTAGGCTTAAGGCCTTGAAACCTGCCAGGTCTATGCCCTAAACTTAATGACATGTGTGTGTGTCATTTCAGTTATGGAACGAAGAGGGGCACGGTCGGAAACCGGCCAGAGCAAGCTGGAGCCAGTCTCCGACCGTGCCCCTCTTAACTCAGATGAAACACACCCTAATGACATTGGCTTTTATCCTGGTTCAAGTTGCTATCTGTTCATCAGAATGTTTATGGAACACGATGTTGTTAAGTTAAGGTTTGCTGGCCGTCCCCAAATGGTTCGCGAATACACGAATGATTGCAAGACAAGGTGAATTCGTGTCACTTGTCCCGCACAGACGGGATTCGTGACCGAATTTGAGGACGGCAAGCGCGCTAAGTGTTCTTAACTGTAGAATCTATCCGAAAATTTACAGAGGCGGTGGTTGAGCCTGTCGAAACCAGCCTAGCACACGATTTTAGAGCAACGGAAAGTTACACAGAGCCACACAGAGAAATCACAGATATGCACAGAATATCTCAGAATTACCTAACGCCAGGAAAAACTCTGTGTCTCTCCGTGTCGCCTCTGTGTAACTCTATGCCATGTTAGATACTCCCAGCAGAGCGACTTTTGCGCTACTGCCAAAAAACACCCGGGGAGACATGGTCTCCCCGGGTTATAAATCTGGATCAAGCAATTACGGACAAACGGTGCTTTGATAGGTGCTGCTAGGCGCAGAGGGTAGGATCCCTTGCGATAGCCCCACCGTAACATGACTCAGTCCGCGATTGGTGTTATTCGTCACCCGGAAGGTCAAGGCCAGCGTGCCATCCCCGCGATCCTGCGCGCCCATGAACTGGAAGGTGAAATCCCCTGAAGGCAATTGGACGGCGGCACAGGCCGTAGCAACATCGTATTGGCAACCGCCTAGCGTCACGATTTCCTGCGTCGTGCCGGCTTTGGCTTCCATCTGGATGTTGGCCATAGCAACGGCTTCAGCAGCGGTAACGACGAAACTGAATTCGTCATAGCCACCGTTCTTGACCTCTGTACCAGAAGTGTAATTGTACTTAATCCCATAGAACGGGTTATTGGTCATATTCTCGACGCTGTAGTTGTTGGTGCGCGGGTTGGTGCACGCGCCGGGCGGCGGGGGCGGCGGCGGGGCGCTGCCGAAGTTGTTCTGGCAGCCATTGGCGAAGCGGATGTACCCCGTCAATCCGCTAACATCATCAGTGATATTATTAGCAAACTGGAAAACAATCCGTTTGGTGTTATTACCAGGTAAATTCTCACCGCTCAGGGTTAGTTCCGCGGGGCCATTGGCATCAACATTGTACCAGTTACCACCAAACACCTCGACGCGCGTCAGTTGCCCCCACTCCGCCGGCCAGCTTTCTACACGGAGTAAAACTGCCGTAGTCGCTTCGCTATGGTTATTCTGAATGGCGATCCGCGCCCGCTTCCGCGCGCTCTTTTCTTGCGCAGTTACCGAGTAGTTCAAACACACACCCGCATCAGACCCGGGGTCTTCCGGTTCGGGCAGCGGCGGCGTGCTCGCCCCGCAGGCGCTATCCACGAATGCGGTCTTGAGCGCCGCTTCGAGCTGGTCAGCATCGTTGGCGGCGTAGAAGTCACCGCCGCCGACCTGCGCGATGTAGCGCAGAATCTGGTCGTTGAAGATGCCTTCCTGCTCGGCCTGGATAGCGACGGTATAGACCGGCACTGTGGGCAGCGCGGCGCGCAGCGCCTCGATAGCGACCATAGCATCCGCCAACGGTTCGCCCGCTTTTTGATGGTAAACATTGAAGTACGCGCCGCTATTGCGCACCTGCGCGCCTGTCCGAGGTGTCCAATCCTGGTTGAAGACATTGACCTGCTGCACTTTGTAGTCATTGAAGCCGAACTGCTCCAAATCTACCGTAGGCACACCATCGGAGAGTAGGATGACGATGGTCTGGTGCGCGGGATCGAGCGCGCCGGGCAAATACCCCGCGGCTGTTTGCAGCGCAAGGGCGGTAGGCGTGCTGCCAGAAGCGCTAAGTCCCAACACGGTGGCATCGAAGGCATCCACATCCGCCGTAAAACCAGAGACAGTCTGCACGCTCGGCGAGTAGAGCGGCGGGTTGCCAGAACCCTGTCCCGCACCGTTGAAAGTAATCAAGCCAACCCGGCTACCATTGTTGAGCGCGCGCACCCAGGCGTTCAGCCGCAGCATAGCGTTCTGCGCCGCAACCAGTTTGGTGCCCTCGCCCGCGTAAAGTTGATCCATACTCCCCGAAATGTCGAGAATGTAGAGCAGATCCACCGGCGCGGCGGCGCAGGGCGTCGGCTCGGGCAGCGGGGTGGGTTCGGGCGTCGGCTCAGGCGTCGGCTCAGGCGTCACCTCGGGGGTCGGCTCAGGCGTGACCTCAGGGGTCGGATCTGGGCAGACCGGGCAGACCGGGCACTCTTCCGGCGGCTGGTCGGTGATGTCGTAGTTGATGCGAAACCAGACAACATTATGTAGATCAAGACCTTCAACGAGCAGCTTGTACGTACCTGGAACAATGGTATCCACTAACAAATCGGGATTAGTCTCCGGATCGGTGCTGACGATAAACTGCTCCCATTCTTCCGTACCTGAAGGGTTATCATTGGTGAAAACCGGATCATTGTTCGGCCCGATGATGTGGTAAATCACAGCCGGCGAGCGACGATATACTGGATTAGCAAAATCGTCAGCCGGGTTGCCTTTTCCCTGGGCACCTTCGGGTCGGGTAATTTCCGGGTTGGCAAACCAAGGAATCCCTTCAGTATTAGGATCTACTGTATCTGCATCAGGATGCCCGGAAGCTGGGCCACGATCAAAGTCACCATCCCAGAAGCTAATGGTTCTAGCCCCCGGCGGCACATCGAAATAGAATTCCCAGGTACCATTATAAGTAGATGGACCAAGATTTTGGATATCACCAGCAAATTCTGGGTACAAAATACTGATGTCCCCCATTGTAGCCAACATCCCCACAATCGCAAAGTTGGAATCCACCAGATCCGCGCGCCCACTGCTGATGATAGCATTCTTGGTGCGCAGCTTGAACGCGCTAATACCAGAACCGGCAGCATCGCGGGATGCCACCAACCGATAATGGTAGGCATTCCCATTGGCTTCCAAGGCAGCCGGGTGATTGTTGACCGTAGCATTGAACCAGGCGTTGTTGGGCATAGCATCGGTGTTACCCCGCCACTGGGCGACCACGACTTCGGTGCTGGGATCTTCTGGCGCGCCGTCCCTTTCCGGATCGGCATACAGGGTATAGATAACTTCGGTGGTGGTGTTGTCCCAATTGCCATCCTGCGCATTGAGATTACCGGCATTGTCTAGTCCAGAATCGCCATCGAAGATGCCTATTTCAAATGAGGATTGCGTTTTGGAAGAGGTAAACCAAAAGATGCTATCAGCCCCGCCAAACGAAGCCATGCCTTCCCCCGGCATAGCGATAAACTTCCCATCAGTCTCTTCACAGGTAGGCATACAACTGTACATACCTTGACCAGGGCCGGCAGTGCCGAAGAGCGGCCCTAGACCGTCTAAAACGCCAAACTGCGCCAGCAGCGACACCAAGAGCGCCAGGGAAAGCACGCCGACGAGCGCATCTTTGACCCCCTTGCCGTTATACCAACGCTTGAGTTTCCTGAACATGATAGATCTCCTTTCTGATAACAAATCTTGATGAGCGATTTATGAAAACAGGGTGCTGATACGTTGTTCTACGTTTGCTTTCATGCGCCTCCTTATGGTACTTGTCTTCTGTCACTATAGTCGTTGAAGATACAGAAAAAGGGTCGAAAGCAATCTGCGACTCGCATTCAGGACTCTCCTGAAAAAAGGGTTAAGAAATCGGATTTTTAGCAGTGAAGCGCCCATTTAGTGGTTTGGCTCTAAAAAATCCGATTTCTGCGGGTTGTTTCAGTAGTACCCTTCAGTGGCTGCCGAAATGCTAACAGGGGATCGCTAGATCCCCGTTCCGGACTGGATCTGGCGATCCGGACTGAGCAAACTGTGAGCTACTGAATCTCAGTAGCTCATGGATCTACTTGTAGTGACCGCTTTAGCGGTTTCTCCCAACGGCTGCAGCCGTTACTACGAGCCTACATCGTGCTCTATTGCGTCTCAATAGCTCACAGGTTCTGGATATTAATGGTAACCCAAATTGCTACCCGTTCACCAATATCTTTATAGGACACGGATTTGCACAGATTTTACGGATCAGAATCAAAAATAAATCCGTTTAACCCGTGAAATCCGTGTCCTCAATCTCTGAATCAGCCCAGGTAGCAACTTGGGTTAATGGTAATGGGCTTGCCTGCCGTCCACGAATCCAATCACGAATACACGAATTTGCCCTGTCTGGAGTTTATTTGTGTATGCGTGGTCTTATTCGTGGACGGCCCGCAACCAAGACCTATGATCTACTGAGTCTAGCGACCGACCACACTGCCTGGTTGATCTGACACCTGTTATAACCAAAAGACCTGCCAGGTTTTTGAAACCTGGCAGGTCTAGCCGCCTTATCTGTAGGGCGAATTGACAATCCGCCTTACCTGAGTTCAGGCTATCACATGCCGGGTAATACACCACCGCCGCAACCGGTTCCAGAGTGTAACGCGCGGGATGCGTAAGGCATAGAACAGCCAGTTGCGCAGTCGCCCCCAGGGGCTTTCCAGCGAGATGCTACGCGCACGCCGCTCTACCGCGCTCACTTTGCCGATGATGTGGGCCGCCGCGACCCAATCCCCGCGGGCCTGATGATCCGAGCAGATATAAAAGGTCGGCGGCTGGCTTCTAGGCGCGATCCGCACAACGCGATGGATGAGCGGGCGGCCATGCACGGTATACAACACCACATCGCCCAGGTGAATATCGGCGGAGGTCACGCGCCGGATATGAATGACATCGCGATCCTTGATGGCCGGGTGCATACTGAAGCCGCAAACAGTCACGCGGATACTGTGACTTTCCAGCAACAGTATCCGCGTGAGCTCGGCCCATGTTTCATTGGGGCACAACATACTATCCATAGTGCGTTCATCGTTAACCAAGGGTTCACCAGCGGTTGGATGAAAATCTCATACCAAGAGACCTGTCAGGTTTCAAAAACCTGACAGGTCTGAAAAGAAGCCCCTATTCTCAAGGGAATTACCCATTAACCTGCGGTTCAGCAGCGATTGGGTGAAAATCTCACCCCACGAAAGACCTGACAGGTTTCAAAAACCTGTCAGGTCTAAATTCGCCGACCTCAAAGCGCGAGGGTCTCCGCAACAAAGCGCTCATCACTGGCGCGGCCCACAAAGCCGACCTGCGCTTGCAACGCGGTCTGGGCCAGCACATCCAACACGCTCTGCATCGCCAGCGGGTCATATACCGGCAACAAGGCGGCCTTCACCAGCAAAGACGTAGCGTGCGGCTTGGTCACCGGGGCGCGCGTATCCGGCAGCGCTTGTTGCAAGAAATAGATACTTTTGACCGGCGCACCAACAGGGCTGCACAACCGGGGTGCGGGATGCCAGGGCACCCCGAAGGCCCAGACGCGCCCATCCAGCACACGCACAGCCAGGCGATCTTCATCTAAGACCGGATAACCCAACGCCTGGCACTGGTGCGCCCAGTGGCTCTTGCCCTGGCCCGATTGCCCCACGAACAGCACCGCCTCGCCATCTACCATGACCGCAGCAGCGTGAAGCAACGCCCCCTGGTGTTGCGCAAACAGCGCGGCCAAAAACGCGAACTTGAGACCGCCGAAGATGTCCTGGGTGGGTTGTCCCCGGCCAATCCACAAATCAGCCGAGTTTGTCTGCGGCGACCACAGCAACAAGCGCTCCCAGTCGCCAGCACTGGGCAACGGCGTGATAAAGCCCCAGCCATCATCATACCACGGAAACGCTGCCCAAATTGTCTTCGAGACAAACTGGAATGGCAGGTCGCTGATGGTAAACGCCGGCGTCCCTGTACAAACTCGCACATAACAATCGGCAAACGCTGCGGCGTTGCCCACAAAAGGGCGGTAAGACTCTGGCAATACCCAGCTGCCCACAGTATCTCCCCCAAACGTAATACTAAGCCGGGCAACGCATAACGTCTCGGTAAATTGCAAGACTAAACCTCTTTGAATCTACTGAGCAAAGTATCCAATGCCTACCAGCAATGATGGTTAAAAATTTTAGGCGGCACCAAAACAGGCACTAAGCACGCCTGACTGACATGCCAATGACATATACACCAGACTTCCTGACCCTTCGAAACAGGCAGCCAACACATTTTCCTGCGGGATCAGCTGTACTTTAAGAACCACGGGCTTTTGGTAAACTTCCTTTTGCTCAGCCATTTGCTTACACTCCTTGGATTGGTGTTAAGTAGAAGAATTTGGCGTCCCCAGGCGGCGCGACTAACAACTATGGCAAGGCTCTATCCAAAACTCTCAAGAACCTCATGTAAATTTTCGCAATACTGCAAAAGTAACCCTGTACTACGCTCAAAATGTAGCGCAGGATTCATCCTGCATTGATGGACACAGGATAAATCCTGTGCTACGCTGATTGATAATTGAGAGGGCAATTTTTACTCTATTACAAATTTTCAGATTATACTTCAATCCCAATCTAACACACCCTGGCGCGGTTCGCCTCCAAGCCCAGGGTAAGTTTCATCCTACCCGATTGATAGTAACTTGATGCGTTTGCTGGCGCAACTTTGCCAGTTCACATTGAAACGGCTCTATCGCTTCCGGGTCGCCGGTATGTAAATACGCCCACCCGGGACAATTCTGGCACAGAACGCGAAGATCGCAATGATTACATGTATGGTTGTTAACTACAGGAATATCGCGCACCTGCGGCAAGAAATTGTGGGTAGCGTCTTCCAACGAACCTTTAAGCAGATCATAACGCAACCACCGCACCATCATACAAGGGTAAAGCCCACCAAAAGCATCCAGGTGAAACGTCTTCAATCCTGAGCCACAAGTAAACAGCTTATCTATGCTGATGATGCCCCAGGGCTGCCCACAAAACTCGTGTAATTTTTGCACACGCTGCTCGTCACGACACTCCATCGCCACCGCCTGTTCTGGAGTCAACCGGTATTCATTGGGACTCGCATCTCGATCCAGGCGCGGATAGATATTGAAGTCATAACGGAACTTTGTCCCCCATTGCGCGGCCATCGCCTGCATAAGCGGTAGCTCATGGGCATTGAGCGTCAATACCATCGTCTTCAAATTCAATTCAATGCCCCGCGCCAACAGCAATTCGATGCCCCGGATACAGCGTTGGTAGGAACCGGGAATGCCGGTAATCTCCTCGTAAGTTTCCTGGGTAGCGCCGTAGAGCGTAATTTCCGCTTCCCATGGCGGGTAGCGCGCCAGCAGATCGGCGATGTCGGGCGTCACCAGCGTGCCATTGGTAAACAGCGTGACATGAAAGCCTTTCTTGCGAGCATACACATAAAATTCCGGGAAATCAGGCCGCAGTAACGGCTCACCCCCGGTCACCAAGAGCCAAATTACACCAGCGTGCTCCATCTGGTCTAAAATACCCTGCCACTGCGTGAGCGATAGTTCTCGCTCACGGATGGCCGCAGCGCCCGCAGGTTGGTTGATGTAGCAATGCACGCACTTGAAATTACACCGCTCGGTGAATTCCAGGGAAGCGGTAAAGCGGAGGGCTTGGACACCCTCACGCTGCGCTATCTTGCGAACCCAATCTCCCGCAGAAACCGTTGGAATTGTAACCTCAGCGCCCACGTTAAGACTCCACCGGGACAATCGCGTTGATAGAGACCAGCTGCTCCAGATACTCTACCAGGTCTGCTTGCGCGGCTTCCGGCGTAACAGCATACCGTTCGGTTATCTGCGCCAACATCTGGTAGCCATCGCACACGCCATCTACCAGTTCCCAGATAAAGGCACCAATCCCGCCCAGCTCGTAAATCGCATCCAAATCAGTCACATCATGCTGGATAGGTACCAGGATGTATTCATCCGCGATTTTTCTGAATACCATGTTCGGATTTTTATGAAAGCATTGGGCCAAAATATCCATCTATAGTTTCTCCCCCACCAGTATTTAACCCTTTGAGAAAAACGAATCAAAAGCATCATAACATAAGATGCTCAAAAAGTATACTTCCAAAAGTACAGGAAAAGTACAGTCTCAGTAGAGCACGGATCTGCGGTGTAGGCCGTCCACGAATAGGGCCACGAATACACAAATAAACGCTCGTTAGGATAAATTCGTGTATTCGTGCTCAGATTCGTGGACGGCAGGCAAGCCCATTACCCCCAATTCATCAAATCTGTGATCTACTGAGTCTGAGGGAGTATCCCAGAACCAAGCTATTCCAAGCGAATAATCCTTCCACTCGCTCCCGCTGGATTTAGCAATCCGGCGGTTTACCGGCACGTGGCAGGCACAATTTGTAGTACCGGATTTATCCTGTACTCTCAACGCAGGATAAATCCTACGCTACGTGCAGCTGAGCTATAATAACAGGATGGATTTTTTGGTGCTTATCTGCAAAATCTGTGCAAATCGGCGTTCTATAAACTTGTAACGAACCGGTAGCAGGTGCTTACACTCTCATTATAACTCCAAGTCGTAATTAGTGTCAAGGGGATGTGTACACAATTCTCGCCCAAGCAAGCGCATTAGATAGCAGCCAGGTAAACGACGTGGGCTAATCTGGTATAGCGCGTGCATATACGGCACAGGGGGAAAGAGATTGTGCCACAGGAAGTGCAACCGCTGCTGCCAGCCGGGAATTTGCTCCCAATCTGCCCACAATCTAAGCCAGCGATTACGGCGGGAGGCTGTATGCGCTTCAAATACGCGCTGCTCTGCGCATGTAGGGCTGAGCAAATCCACCAGCGCAAAAACCGGCACAGGGATCGGCAGATGCAACCCGCGCAACAGCGCAAACACCTTTTGGACAGGTTGCACCAGACCATAACATTGCGCTGCATCCAAAAAAGCGGGCCAATCTAGCACCGCCTGGTACTGCCTTAGCACTTCAGCAATATCATGGAGCCAGATCAATTGCACCTGGCTGCCTTCAAGGGCATGGTGCAGGTACAGATGCCCGCACAGATGGAGCAATTGCGCCTCCGGCCCTAAGCTATGAACGGCATTGCCTTCGATCTGTAAGGGCAGCACCGTCTCCCATAGCCAGGCATTGGAGAGCGTGTAGATATAGTAGGGGATGACAAAAAGGTGCCAGTGGAGTTCAATAACGAAATCGAACGCGCTGGTGCGGCGAGCCATGACCTCGTTGCGATAGGCACGCGGGGGGATAAGTGTGAACCCGACGTCGCGCAGCACACGCAACGCCGCCGGGACATCCGCCTCCCGCACGAGCAGATCCACATCGCACATGGGGCGCACAGCAGGGTTAGCGTATACGATATGCGCCAACGCCGCGCCTTTGAGCACGATGACGGGGATGCCGGCGGCGGTCAGGTGTTGCAACACCACGCCCAACTCACGAAACAACAACACGTTGCGGCGCGCGTTCTGGTAGTAGGCCATCCGTAATGGCTGTTCCGCCTCGGCGGAGAGCCAGCCCTGGTCGCGAATTACGCTATACACCAGCGGCGCGACCCCCTCGGCCTGCGCTGCCGCCGCGACCGCCGCTCCATCGAAATCCGGCTGCGCAGCGGCAGTACGGACCTCATCCAGTACAGCTGCTTCCCAGCGCGAGCGCAAACACGCCCGCACAACCATCGCCGCGTCCATGTTACGCGCTACTGACTTGTCGGATCGCCGAGGGGCGTCTTGGCAGCCGTATTCATCCGCAATAGCAACGGCAAACCTAGTAGCAAAACCGGCGCAAGCAGAGCCAATGAACCTAACAGAGCCAAACCAGTCAACATCAGCAGTGTCCCCGCCAGAGTCGGCAGCGCCCCTACCATCATTGGCCCGGCCCCGCCCAGCATGATGACCACGCTGAAGTTCCACAAGCCGTGAAACAGAATCGCCGCCAGATGGCTCACAGGTAAAGCCCAGTAGCGCCGTTGCCAGAACAAACTCCACCCCAAGCCGATCAACCCGCTAACGAGCGCGTGCATGGCAGTAGCCAACACCCGGCTACCGATCCCACTCATCCACGGCAGCGCCTCACCAATGCCCATACCACCATTGCCAATGCCTTCTACCATGGCAAAGCCCAGACCACACAAGGCTCCCCAGAGAAATCCCTGCACCGGACTAGGGCGATTGCGCCAGCTCAGCACACTGATTACCAAAGTTTTTGCCACTTCTTCGATGATGGGGGTCACCACAGCAATCGTCAGGGCCAGCACTGCCAGTACCACCGGTGATCCAAGCCAAGGTGCCAGCATTTCCATGCTCACCGCACCGGCGGGTAATTCTTGCCACAGCTCCACCTCCGTCACCAGTCGCATGATTTCTTCTTGACCACCTGGAAAAAGCATGGCTGAAATTGCCACAACGAAAATGCTGGCAACCAATCCCACTACCTCCACCGGCAACGCGATGAGCGTGCTGAGCGCCCCGCCACTCAGAGTCAAAGCCACCTCGCGCCCGGTCACAGCATGATCCTTGCCGCTCAGCCAGATCAACATGAGCAATAGCCCCAAGGCCGGTAGAACAATCACTGCCATTTGGATAGGCGCAAACCACAGCGTTGTCGCTAGCGCGTCATGGGCCACGCCGCCCAAAATTAGCAATCCGAGCGTCAGCAATACCAACAAGATCAACCAGCCCCAGTGCGGGAACAGCACCCGCGCCGGGTGCTGACGCACGGCACGCCAGGAGGCCGCGAGCAGGGTCAGGCTCAAGCCGCTATTGACCAGAAAAATACCCAAAAAGACCAAGGTATCAGCGCTTGTCATACCCATCGAGGGAATTAGCGGAAGCACACCCATGAGCAATACGCCCAACAGACTGATAAGCAACCAGCCGCCGCTTACCAATGCCACAGTCACCCACAGCCAACGATAGTTTTTACTCATGCACATGCCTCCTACATCAGCAAGCGGGATGCGTGAAACACATTTGCTGCCTCATGTTCCACGCATCCCGTTTCACAAACTCCGTCCTAACTTCCCTGAAAGAGCAACCTGCACCAGTGAGCAAGCAGGGACACAACTTAATCCTCAATGTCATTAAGGATCTGTAAAAGAATAGTTTCCCGCTACAACCGCCCCCGTCCCGAGGGCGGAGAGCAAAAAAAACGGGAAGTTATATTTTTACAAGCCCTACGTTAAGACCTGGCAGGTTCCGCACCAATTGGGTTGGGTAATATTTTTCCGGTGAATAACGCTCTCTTGTAGACGCAAGACCTGGAAACCTGCCAGGTCTTGCCCTAAACTTAATGACATTGCCTCAATCCTGCACAACCACACCCAACAGCAGATCGGGCGTCCCGGCGGCCGGATCGGAAGGCGTGTAATTCGTCAACGCCAGCGCCACATCCAGACCCTCAACCACCTGCCCGATCAGCGGAAACTGCCCATCAAGCTGCGCGGCATCAGCGCCCAGAGTAATGAAGAACTGCCCGTTTGCCAGCATCCCCACCAGTCCAGGCCGATCGAACAGATTCTGTTCTTCGCCGGTGCAGTAGTAGCCCGGATAACCGACCCCGGTTGTGGAAGGGTCGCCGCCTAGCGCGACAAAGTCACTCTGCACGAAGAAAAATGGTGAGCCATCGTACCACCCCTCACGCGCCAGGAAGAGGAAATTGTTGACGTGGGTAGGGGCCGCTTGCGGGAACAGTTCCACCAGGATATCACCCTTGCTTGTCTCGAAGGTCACCTGATAGCTGCCCGCTGCATCCACGACCATCGCCGGTGGCTCAGCCCACTGCCGCATACCCAGAATCCCCATGAAGCTCTCCAACCCATTGTAAGACAAGCCCATCTGCTCGGAGGGATAGGGGACATTATTGAAGATAAAGGAGGGCGTGCCAGTAAGCTGCAACGCGCGCGATTCCAGCGCTTGCGCCTGGATTTTTTCGAGATAAATGTGCTCATCCATCTCTTGATTGAATTGGGCTTCATCTAGTCCAAGTTCTACGGCATAATCGCTCATCAATTGCCGGGCTTGTTCCATCGTGACCGAGCTAATACCCCATTCAGCCTGGCGCGCAAATAGCAAATCGTGCATTTCCCAAAACTTACCCTGTGTGCCAGCCGCTTCGACAGCTTCAGCGGTCAATACCGCTTTGTCATGGAAGTCCAACGGAAAATGGCGGTATACCAAAGAGATGTTAGGGTTTTCTTCGACAAAATACTCCACAATCATAGCCATCCCAGCGCAACCAGGACATTGAAAATCAGAGTACTCGTAGATGATGACCTCAGCGGTTGCCGGATCAGCACCCTTGAAATAGTCAGTCTCATCTGCCGGGCGGACATCCACCGCCGGCATCGGCACTGCCTCACATAAACCGGCAGCTTCAGGGGTAGCAATAGTCAGGGGCGTAGTCGGCCCGCTGGTTGTGACCGGCGCAGGCGTAGATGTAGGTGTAACGGTAGGCAGCGGCGCTTCCGTCGGGGTGGGACTGCACGCACTCATCACAAGTAGCATCAACAACAAAACTGCGATCATCCAGGTTCTTTTTCCCATTCTAAACGGCTCCTTTTGCCAGAATTTAGTAGACATTATACCACTATATTTTCGGTTTTTGATTTTGGATTACTAAGAATCTAGGGCTATCGCATTTAAGGCTCAAAGCCCCGTCTCGGGGCGGCTTTGACGCAAATAAATCGCTTGTAAAGCGGTATTTCACACTGAAACCGCCCCCGGGACGGGGGGCTTGGAGCATGGGGGGGGCTAAATGCAATTGCCCTGGCTAAGAACCTATCCGAAAATTCCGCCGGTGGTGGGGTTCGGCAGGCTCACCCACCGCCTGCCGAGACCCGGCGCTGGTTTCGATAGGCTCAACTGTATTAAACATCAACCGCATTGCCTAACACCGTCTGCCACACTTGCCGCGCACCGGCCTGCAGCAGCGCGGCGCGCACCGCTGCGCCGGTTTCTGACGTAACCAGTGCAATGATGTTGCCCCCGCCACCTGCACCAGTCAGCTTGACGCCCAGTGCGCCGGCGGCACGCGCCACAGCCACCAACCGATCCAGAGGTGGCAGCGAGACGCCGATAGTTTGCAGCAGCGTATGGTTCTCATCCAATAACGCCCCCAACGCCGCCCCACCCTGCCCGGCCGCCAACAACGCGCGAACACGCTCCACCAGCATCCCGATCCGCTCGAACGCGGCATCGTAGATGGCGGGGGCGACGGCGCGCCGGGCCGCTACGCCCGCGACTACGTCGCGCGTCACACCGGGGATGCCACTATCGGCGATGAGCAGTGTGAGCGTAGTGCGTAGCCTCAGCAGCTCCGGTGGCTGCCCCTTGATGAAGTAGACCGGTTGCTCGTAGGCAATCACGGTGTTATCAATGCCACTAGGCGCGCCATGATGCAGCTTCTCGACCTCGTAGGCGAGCGCGCTCGCGGCAGCTGCATCGAGCGGGTGGCCGAGATAGGCCGCCAGTGCGCGCGCCGCCGCAACAGAGACCGCCGCGCCGCTGCCCAGCCCGGCAGCGATGGGCAAATCGGAGCGCACCGTGAGGGTGGCAGCGGGAGCAGGCATATGTATGTATGCCAGCGTGAGACGCGCAATGGCCGCCAGGGGATGGTCGAGCGGCGCAGCCTGCAAGGCGACAACTTCGCCCAGATCGGCGGCGCAGAGGCGCAACTCTTCCGCCGCCGGTGCGATCGCGGCATGGGCGCGCAAACCGCTCACGGGTACGGCCAGCGCGGGTTGCCCATAGACGACGCTATGCTCGCCGCAGAGGATGACCTTGCCGGGCGCGGAGCGTGTAATGCTGGAAGAAATTGTGTTCAAAATACGGCAGCCCTTATAAAAGCGAACGACAGACCACAATATGCAGCGTGAGGCTGCGGGTAGGGTCTGTCGTTCGTGTTGAGATGGGATAATATCGCAACCAGAAACGTCAGGGCTTCTGGCGATGATGCGAGCGAATTGCTTAAGCGGCTATAGGTTGCGAGCGCGCCTGGGCATAAGCCTGACCGTAGAAGTGCCCCATCACCGCCTGAGCATAGACCATCGTGACGATGATGCCGATACCGCAGGCAATCGAGCCAATCAGCACTGCCGCAAATAGGGCAAGGCCAGCGCCAATCAGTGCGATGACGTAGGCCAGCGGTGCGGCACGTACCAGCCCGAAAACTTCCTTGAAGCGCAAGCCCGCGCCCAGCGAGCCGCCTTCAACCATCATGTGAACCTCGGCGGCAGGAACGAGCAAGCTGATAAGAATACCCGCAACGAACATCAACAACCCGGAGCACAAGGAGGTAATCATTAAGACCATCCCTAGCGTGTCTGGGTGCAACTCCATCGCTGTGCCCAGCACAGGTACGATGACTATCGGCAAGGCGAAGATGAATAACGGGAGGCCGTACACCAGCCCTAGCACCATTGCCTGTACGCCGTTTATAATGTGGACACCAAAGTCCATTTCCGGCAATACCAGGGGATCTTCGCCATAGAACGCACGCCGGGCAATGTCCAACATCCACCCCAACAGATAGAACTGTCCCACCACGGGAATCAAACCAATTGCAGCAGTAATCAAGACCTTGGTGATCCACTCAGGATCTTCAAACACAAATGTAAAGGCTTTACCAAAATTCATCGCTGTCCTCCTGCAAAATTAAGCCATAGTTTCGGTGAAGCGTACGCCTCACTATGTTTAGTGTAGCACAGAAAGGCAAAAAGACGAATATAGCCAGAATTTGTGGAATTGCTGCGCCTCTTCCAGCTTGTCAAGCGTCTCTTTGGTGGTATACCAACAGAACACGGAGGTGAAACTATGCGCAACTTATGGGAATGGTGGCTACCCGTAGTGAATAATCCACTGACACGCGGGCGCGCGGGGCTGGTTGTGGCGACGTGTGCCGGAATTGTAGGCGCACAAGGTCTTCTCATCCTTACCTGGAGTGCCACCGGCGATCTCGAAGGGGAAACGGCCTTGATTGCGCTGCTGTTGACATTGCTATGGGGCAGTATCGCGCTACTAGCGCGCGCTGGGCGCGTGAAACTTGCCGCGTGGCTACTGGTGGGATTGCTATTCCTGTTGATCACGGCGGACGTGGCCGGGTACGGCCTGGGATCGCCAGCCGCAGCCGCTTACTTCTTGCCGGTGCTGCTGGCGCTGTGCGCATTGGGATTCGGCGCGGGGTTAGCTGTAGCGTGCGCCTCCGCAGCCATGGTCTGGCTCATCGCCGCCGCTCTGGCGGCGGGTTGGTACGAGGCGCTCACGCCCTTCGAGATCTCGCACCTCACCTTCAACGCACCCACATTGACCGTGTTGTTGGCCCTCGGCACACTCATCGTAGGCCTGTGGACGCGCTACCTGACCCATAACGTGAATCGAGATGCGTAGAATTAGGCCTTTGTTGATTGTCAGTGGGGACAAGGTGCGGTAAAATGAGAGTGAACGCCCATCGAGCAATGTGCTGCATCAACTATGTCTATGAGGTTTTCTATGCCCCAATACATCCTGCTCCTTCCCGAAACCAGCCACGGTCAGTTCCACGTGATTGATGCCGACGCTTTCCCTGACCCATCGGAGGTGTGGACCGAAGAAACCTGCGCGAACCGCATCGCTGTCACCGATGGATTTGTGGGCATTGGCGTCCTGCAAGACAACCCTGAAGTCGAAGTAACGCTCAGCGTCGGTCAACCCTGCACCGCAGAAGAGGTAGCCGCCTGGGATCACGTCGTCGCGGGCAGTCTGGAAATTCGCTCTGGGCGGCTAGAAGTGTCTCCGTGTATCCCCATGTCGGATGACGAGGTGCATACCATCCCGCTCGAGCCTGGCAGCTATCGCCTGTGCGTTTTGTGCGACTGGTTCGATACCGCGCAACAAGATGCCAGCAGCCAACGACGCGAGCGCTACAAGATTTTCCTCTGGCCGGCTCCCTACCAACCCGTCGAGATTATCAAGCGCCGGTGCTGGGACAGCGTCAAGCGCGGCTGGGGCGCGGTGGAGATTTTTGATTTTTGATTTTAGATTTTGGACTCGCTGATTTGCTGATTCGCAATTTTCTCTCCTGGAGGTTTTCATGCAACAAGTAACGTATGCTGGTTGGGAACATTGTTATCGTTTGGCTAACGACCAGATCGAAGCCATCGTCACCGCCGATGTAGGCCCGCGCATCATACGCTTTGGCTTCATCGGCGAAGGCAATGAGTTTGGCGAATACACAGCCTGGCTCGGCAAAACAGGCGGCACGGATTGGCGCAATTATGGTGGACATCGCCTGTGGCACGCGCCGGAGGTCAACCCGCGCACCACAGCCCCCGACAATGATCCCGTTATAGTGGAAGAGCATGGGACATGGGCACGGTTTATCCAACCAGTAGAACCCAGCACGGGCATTCAAAAGGAAATGGATATCCGCATTGCGCCGCAAGCTGCGCGGATCGAGGTGCTACATCGCTTGCGCAATCACAACCTGTGGGCAGTAGAACTGGCACCCTGGGCGCTCTCGGTGATGGCAACAGGCGGCGTTGCGGTCATCCCCCTACCAGCACGTGGCTCACACACCGAAAAGCTGCTCCCCCAGAGCACCCTCGCGCTCTGGGCCTACACCGATATGGCTGATCCACGCTGGACGTGGGGGACGCGCTACGTTCTCCTACGACAAGATTCACAAGCGCACACACCGCAGAAGGCCGGGTTTGCCGTCCCGGATGGCTGGGCAGCCTACGCTCGCGCGGGCCATCTGTTCGTAATCACGTTCGCGCACACGCCACAGGCAACTTATCCCGACATGGGCAGCAACGTGGAAACTTTCACCGATGCTCAGATGTTGGAGATAGAAACACTCGGCCCATTGACCCGGTTGGAACCCGGCGCAACAGTCGAGCATGTAGAGCAGTGGCATCTATTCCGCAATACGCCGGTGCCGCAAACCGATAGCGACGTGGTCACGCACATTTTGCCGCATGTACAAGTAGCGTTAAGCGCGCGCAGTTGAGCTGGATGATGCACATTCACCTGGCTCACCCACCCGCCACGGACGATCTGGCCTACCTGCGTTCACAACTTAATGACATTGACCTGGAGACTATCAAAGATACCCGCTACGCCATGCTGCTGCCTTTGACAGCCTCAGGCAGCAGCATGGCGTAAATCCTATTGGCACGGATTTTACGGATAAGAGCCATAAAAAATCCTCTAATCCGTAAAATCCGTGTCCTAAATCTCTGAAGTAACCCCGGTGACAACTTGAGTTGAATAATTTCCCCCAGCAGATATGAGACTATTCCTGCAACAGCGTTTCCTCTGCCGGTAGCGCGGGGTGTTCATCAGCTTGCTCCGCGAACCGTTGCCTAAGACTATCGAGTGTAGTGAGTATCTGATCGGGCATAAACAGTGAATTCTCAGTGTTGCGAATCATCTGAATGAAGCTGAGAATTACAAACCGTTCTGGGTTTTCCACATTTTGCTTTTTGAGCTGTTTTAGTACGTGGATGGTACGGCGCAGCATCCGCTCACGAACTTCAATGCGCGCATGCTCCTCCATCTCAATACGGCGGGCTTTGGCCTCAGTCAACGCCTCTTGCACCTCCCGGTCGCGCTCAGCCTCCCAGACACCGCGCCACTCTGTGAGAATCTGGTCTTGGAAGGTAATATCCCCCAACGAGACCTCGTCTATCGTCACCCCAAAGTTCACACCCGCCCCTTTGAGATTTTCCTCTAGTTTTTTACGAACTTCCTCACGGGTGGCATTCTCCAACAATTGATTGAGTGCATAAGTTGCCAAAATCGCACGCAATGAACCTTCGGTAGCTGAGATAATCACCCGCTTGGGCCACGTCATCAAGCGATCCGGCTCAGTACGATGCGCGTCCCGAATCCACTTACAAGTGACCGCCTTGAACACATCCGCTTCTGTCCGCGTAATCCGGAACTTGATATCGGCCTCATAGGTGATCCGCAGCCCATCATAAGTGATAGCATCTACCGGGAAGACCCAGCGATGAGGCAGTAAATCCACCATATCCCACACTTTCTCGAAGGGTTCCAGTTTCACCATGGTCGGACCGAGGGCTACGCGGGTGAGCTTGCCGGCGCGCTCTAGCACCACAGCACTATCATTGTAGACGATGATCCCGCCCGGCCCACCGATTTTCTTGACCGTCTCGTCGCTATAGGCAATCTCTCCAGCTGTAACCCGCAACAAAGGCTTAAACCCGGAGCGTCCAAAAATCTGCCAACCGATAAATTCATTGGCACTGTCCGGCGAGACACCATAGAACGCGCTGATAAACCGCACAGCAGCCAAGCGTGCAATCCATAGCACAGCCCCCATCATGGCCAATGAACCGATTATACCGAACCGGAACAGCTCCCCAAATGTGCGTTGCGGCCAGATATTGAACAGGCTCGCAAGGAGCGCCACCAGTAGGTTCCACACCAACATCAGCACAATCACCAAAGCCCACTTGGTGAGGGTCTTGACTTGATATTCAGTGTATTGTTTGGCATTGAACATAGTCAGCTCCTCCTAAATGCTACGCCGCCGGGTGAGGCGTTTGAGGTAATAATCCACGTTGGTTTTACCCAAATGGTTTTCGCCTTCTGCCTCTTCTTCTGAAGTCTTGTCTACCTGCGCGCCGATAGCTTCGATGAGCTTGTAAGCCAACACCTCTTGACTGATTTGGTCAGCAGTATCGAAGATGCGAGTAAGCTTGTAGAGCATTTCTAGCTCCATGCTACGCCAAACTTCCTCGATCTGCTTGGCCGCCTCAGCTTCGGCCTCCCCGCGCGCAAATTCCTTCTCGCGTTCCCACTGCACTTCCCAATTACGGATGCGTTGATCAAAGATTTTGTCTTCAACTATGATATTGCTGATTCCACCACCGACGAGTTCGATACCCAACGGAACTATCGCCGCATTGAGCTTATTTTTGAACTTATTGGCAATGTCCACACGCGGATTACCGGGAGCGTGCAATTGGTTGCACTCATACCCAGCGATGACCTCTTTCATGAGTGGTGGCGCAACCGTGAGGATAACTTCTTCCCAAGGCGTGCGTTTGAGGTTCTCGATAGCCTGCCCCTCCTCCCGCCGCCATTCATGATCTACTACAGCATAATCGAACACGGCTTTTAGTACAGCGTCTTTATCGTAAGGATAAGATTCCCCCAACGTTTCCTTCTTACCACCAGTAGCGATACGATGTGGCATGAAGGTAAAAATACTAGTCTCAATGCCATCCTTGGTCTCAGATTTGATGGTGGTGCAGCGTAACTGTGGGCGCAAATCCACAGCGGCGTAAATCTGCTGGAATATTTTAGTAAAACTCAACCCCGGCGCGGGTATCTCGAAGGTAAACCCATCCGTTACCACACTCAGCTGATCGCTGGTAGTGAGGATAATGCCCGGCCCAGCCAAAAACATCCCGAAAGGGTTTCCCGACACGCGCGGAGCAGGCACCCGTTGATCCTGGTTGGATTGGTTTTTCCAGTCGTCAATGATGTAGTAGGGGTAATTAGTACCTAGATTAAAGGTAAGCAAACTCCGAAATACTTCCAACTGTTGTTCTTTTTCAGCAGGTAAAATGTAGCCTGAGAGGTGATACAATGCGATCCAGAAAAGGAACACAATAGGGATACTAATCAATAACAACCCGATTTGCCCCGCAATCTGATACCCAAACCACCAAATCGCAGCGTATCCGAACCAGAGCAAGACCAGTGTAGGCAGCCCTCGCGCCTGGCAGCGCAACCCCTTTGTGAAAAACCAAAGACCAAGGCTGCCCACCAACACAACACCTGCCAACGCACCCAGATTGCTGATTCTGGGCAAGGCATAATACATCCCCGGCAGACAGCTGAAAAACACACAAATGATGCCTGCAAAAGTACTGAAAATCGTCATAACAATCACGCCGATGCCACGATTCAGAAAGTACCCTAACGCCGCCACCAGCGGGTAAGCCAGCAGCGCCGCTTCGATAATTACCACAGCCGTAGCAATATATTCCGACCCCAACGCGATATAAGGGGGCGACAGATGATAGAGCGGCAAATATCCCGCACGATAAAGAGCATGCGCCACAAAGAGCGTCACCGCCCCAGCAATCAGAGTTGCCAGCCCCATAATCAAGGGGCCGCCAAGCGGAATTTGGGGGACTGTAGTGGTTGCCGGACTCTCCGTGGGAGACGCCATGAGCCGATCGAGGAAAAAACCTAATAACATCGCCAACAAGCAGGACAGGGCTAGTAAAAAGATCAGGAATATGAGCATAGTACCCCCTCGCTTTGTGTGAAACGCACATCAAGAGCACTGTTACACTATCATTGTAACGGGTTTTAGGGAAATAAGCAACTTTTCAAGAATGCGAGAGCAGGCATTCAAAAATTTAGAACACGGATTTTACGAATTAGACATTTTTTCGGTTGTTATTCGTAAAATCCGTATCCTACAAAACCTCTGACAAACAGATAGCAGCTCGAGTTACTTGCCCGCACACTAACCCGAACAGCGATTGGTAAATGTATCTTCCCCTTGTTCCGCCAGGGTCTCCTCTGCCGCGAGCGCCGTCGCAGCTTCCCCACCCAACCCCTTGTAATAGTGATAGTGTTCCTGATATGCCGAGCTGAAGTTGGCGATGAAATCCGGCAGAGTATGGTGCGGTTTGCGCGGAGTAAAACCCCCTTGTGCGATGGCCCACTGGTAGCTGCCTGTATCCACCCGATACGCGGTCAGTGTGCCGCTCAAGCCATGCTCCGCTATCCAGGCCTCAGCCTGCGCGCGTGTGCTGAAAACCCCGCTCGGAAAAGGGTTACGATTGCCATTGAAGACCCAGACCTGTGCTAGCACCGGGCCACGCCCCTACCCCAGCAACGCATGTGCTTTTTGCAACCACTCCACGATTTCAATATGTTGCGGACACTGTTCTTCACATTGGCGACATTGTACACACAGATCGGCGCGTTCTTTAGCATCCATCCAGTTGTTGTAGCTGTTACGCGCGCCCGCCACATCCTCGTACATAATACCTTCGTTGTAAGTGGTGAAAATGCGCGGGATCGCCACTCCCTGCGGGCAGGGCAGGCAATACTCACAGGCGGTGCAGGGAATCGGGATCAGAGACTGATACGCGACACGCACCTGCTCTACGAGCGCCAGCTCTGGGGACGTGAGGCTGCCGATGCCGGAGCGCGCGGCGCTGGCGAGGTTCTCCTCCACATGCTGCATCGTGCTCATGCCGCTGAGAAGGAGTGAGACTTCCGGCTGATTCCACAGCCATTGCAGCGCCCAATCGGCAGGCGTGCGCTGGATGGGAGCCTGCGCCCACAGCGCAACTACCGGCGGCGGGGGTGGGTTCTTGGCGAGCCGCCCACCGCGCAACGGCTCCATGATGACGACGGCCAACCCGCGCTCGGCGGCATAACGCAGGCCCTTCACGCCGGCCTGGTAGTCCACATCCATGTAGTTGTACTGAATCTGGCAAAACGCGAACCCATCATACTCGTCTACGATCTGCTTGAAGACCGCGAACTCGTCATGGAACGAGAAGCCCAGATGCCCGATGCGCCCATCGGCGATGGCCCGCTCAGCCCACTCGCGCACCCCCAAATCGCGCAGTTTTTCCCAGCTTTTCTTATGCAATGCGTGAAGCAGGTAAAAATCAATCATGCCGGTTTGCAACCGTTCCAGCTGCTGATCCAGGTACTTATCGAAATCAGCGGCGCTCTCGATGAGCCACGAGGGCATCTTCGTCGCCAGCTTGACCCGCTCACGGTAGCCAGCGGCGAGCGCCTCAGCCAGGAAGGGTTCACTCGCGCCCTTGTGATAGGGCCACGCCGTATCCACATAGTTCACGCCCTGATCAATGGCGTGGCGGATCATCTGCGTCGCCAGCGGCGCATCAATCTGTCCAGCATCATCATTGAGAATCGGCAGGCGCATCGCACCGAAGCCCAACGCCGAGGGTTGCCAATCCAATTTGCCAAAAGTTCGGTATTGCATAAGGTTACTCCTGTGATTTAGAAGGATCTAAGATAATTGTACTATGCAATGCGCTAAGGAGCAACACGCCTATCTCGCCAGGACTATCGCATTTGAGGCTCGAAGCCCCGTCTCAGAGCGACTGGGGCGCGTATAACCGCTAGTGAATCAGTATTTCACCCAATGTCATTAAATTAAGGGCCTAGACCTGGCAGGTTTTAAGGCCTTAAGCCTGCAAAATGTCGTTATTCGCCGGTAAAATACTACCCCACCCAATTGGAGCGAAACCTGCCAGGTCTTAACTTAATGACATTGGTATTTCACCCTACGCCGGCGGTCGGCCTGCCAAGACCCGGCGGTGGTTTCGACAGGCGCAACCACCGCTGTGACAAAAAAAAGCGTGAAACACGCTCCGGCGCGTTTCACGCTTCGAGATACCCTGACAGTCTCACCCAAACCGCCCGGTAATGTAATCCTCAGTGCGCTTTTCCTGCGGCGCGATGAAGATCTCCCGGCCTGGCCCTTGCTCCACCAGTTCGCCCTGCAAGAAGAATGCGCCCCAATCGGCCACACGCGCGGCTTGCTGCACACTATGCGGCACGATTAGGATGGTGTAATGCTCCTTGAGCAGCTGCAACGAGCTTTCGACTTTGGCCGTAGAAATGGGATCCAACCCCGACGTAGGCTCGTCGAGCATGATGACCTCCGGCTGCAAGGCGAGCGTGCGTGCCAGACAGAGCCGCTGTTGCTGCCCGCCGGAGAGCGCGTGGGCTGGATCATGCAGCCGGTCGCGCACTTCTTCCCAGAGCGCAGCCTGGTTCAAGCACCGCTCCGCCGTTTCATCCAATACACTCTGCTTACGGATACCGGCCAACTCCATGCTATAGGTAATGTTCCTGTAGATGCTCATCGGCAGCACAACGGGACGCGCAAACACCATGCCTACCCGCCGCCGCAGGGCGATAACCGGATAACCCGGCGCGTAAATATCCTCGTCATCCAACAGGATGTGGCCGGTTTGCAGGTCCACATCCACCAAATCATTGAGCCGATTGAGCGCACGCAGCAGCGAGCTCTTGCCGGCTCCGCCCGGGCCAAACAGCACATTGATTTGGCACTCGTAAATGGGGAGTGTAATGTGGCGCAGGCTTTCGACGCCGTCAGAGTAGCGCAGGCTGAAGTCTTCGATACGGATTTTGACCGGCAAGCTCATAACACGCCCCTCTTACCAGAACCGTTGACTACGGTAGCGTCGCCGGATGAGCGTGGCAACCACATTCATCGAAAGCACAAAGATCAGTAGCACCAGCGCCGTCCCGTACTGGATGCGCACCGGCATCCCCGGTACCTGCGTGCTGATGACGAAGAGATGATACGGCAGCGCCATCGTCTGGTCGAACATGGATTGCGGCAGGCGCGGCAGGAAGAAGGCCGCGACGGTGAAGAGGATCGGCGCCGTCTCGCCGGCGGCGCGCTCCAGGCCCAGGATGATGCCGGTGATGATGCCGGGCAACGCCTGCGGCAACACTACCCGCTGAATCGTCTGCCAACGGGTACCACCCAGGCTAATGCTGACCACGCGGAACGATTGCGGCACCGCGCGCAACGACTCTTCCGCCGTGCTGATGATGATGGGCAGCGTCATAATGCCCAACGTGAGCGAACCGGCCAGAATCGAAGTACCGAATTGCAGGAAGATGACAAACAGGCCCAGTCCGAAAAGCCCGAAGACCACCGAGGGGATTCCGGCCAGGTTGATGATGGCGATGCGGATGGCACGGGTAAGCGTATTATCGCCCGCGTACTCCGAGAGGTAGATAGCTGCGCCCACGCCAATCGGTACGGCCACCACTGCCGTCCCCAGCGTGAGCCAGAGCGTGCCCACGATGGCCGGCCAGATGCCGCCGGCCTTCATCCCATCGCGCGGCATCGCCGTAAGAAATTCCCAGCTGATGGCACTGACGCCTTCAATGACAATGTAGACCACAATCGCCAAAATGGGCAGCACCACCAATAGCGCCGCCAGCGTGATGACAGTAAAAGCAATGCGTTGCGTCAGTTGCCGCGATATCACGAGAGCACCCTTTCTGCGCGCTTAACCTGGCGGAAGACGACCGCTGCCGCCGCCATGTTGACAATAAACGTAATCACAAACAGGGTCAACCCGACCGCGAAGAGTACGAAGTAGTGTTGGCTACCCTGCGCCACCTCACCCATCTCGGCCGCAATGGTGGCTGTCATGGTGCGGACGGGCAGGAAGAGATCGCGGGGCGTCAACGCCAGGCGCGGCGCGTTGCCCGTTACCATCATCACCGTCATCGTCTCGCCGATGGCACGCCCCACCCCCAACATCAATGCGGTCAGCACGCCGGTGCGCGCCGCCGGCACCACGATTTTCCAAATTACCTGCCAGCGCGTCATCCCCAACGCCAGTCCCGCGTCACGGTAGGTCGCCGGCACGGCATCGAGGGCATCTTCCGCCACACTGACAATGGTGGGCAGCGCCATCCATGCCAGCAACAGCGCCCCCGTGAAGGCCGTCAGACCAGTGGGAATATCGAGCGCTACACGAATGAGCGGCGAGAGGGCTACCATCCCGATGAAACCGATGACCACCGAGGGAATACCCGCCAACACCTCAATAAAGGGCTTGAGGATATCCCGCACCCAGGAAGGCGCGATTTCACCGACAAAAATGGCGGTCATCAAGCCCAGGGGGAGCGCGAAAATGGCCGCACCAACGGTGACAATGAGCGACCCCAGCACCAGCGGCAGCAAACCGTAGTAACCTTCAATGGGATACCAACGGGTTACCAACAGGGAAGTGAGCGGTACAGTCGTAAAGGCCGGAGCGCCTTCGCGGATGAGGAAAAAGAAAATCAGCGCCACCAGTACAATCGCCGAGATTCCGGCAATCTGAATAGCGCGTTCGATCAAGAATTCAAGCCACGCTTGTGACTTTGAATGTGAGGGGGCAACGTTCATGGGGCCTCCGCCTGATACGGCACAAAACCCAGATCAAGCACAATCTTTTGGGCCTCTGGCCCCATCAACCAGGCCAAATACACAGCCACCGGCCCTTCAGGTACGCCCGCTGCGTAAATGAACATATCACGCGAAATGGGATAATCTCCGCTCGTCACCAGCTCCACTGAGGCCGGCCAGAACGGCCCGGCGGCATCCAGGCCCACCGCCACGATCTTCATGTCCCCCGTCACATAACCTAGCCCATCATAACCGATGGCGTTAGGATTGAGGCGCACTTCCGCTCCGATCCCTTCGGAAGACGGCAACAGCAATGTGTCGGGGGAGAACAAGGTCCGGTTGTGGGGATCGTTCATCCGCACAACCGCTTCGAGGAAATAGACGTGGGTGCCGGAGTTGGTCTCGCGGGACAGCCGCACAATGGGGCGATCCTCACCGCCCACCTCGCGCCAATTGGTGATTTTGCCACTGTAGATATCGGAAATCTGCTGGAGGGTGAGCTGATCTACCGGGTTGCTAGGATGCACAATGATAGCGATAGCATCGTGGGCGATGATGTATTCTTGTGGATCAATGCCGTTAGCGCGCGCCGAAGCGATCTCTTCATCCTTGATACGCCGCGAAGCATTGGCAAGATGCACATTATTGTTGATTAAGGCGGCGATGCCCGTGCCTGAACCGCCGCCGGTAACGGCGATACGCGCTTCCGGGTACAAGGCCTGGTAGCGTTCGGCCCAGGCCAGCGCCAGGTTGACCATCGTATCAGAGCCTTTGTTCTGAATGGTCATCACCGGTTCCTGACCCGCGCCAGAACCATCGCCCGCGCGGCGACAGCTCGCAAGCGAAAGGCTGACAAGGGCTAACAACGCGAACAATGATAGACGTAACCGCTTTCTCACAAAGCGAATTATACCCGGTTCAGGGAGAAATTCAAACGCGGCGTCAGAGCTATCGCATTTGGGTTAAGCGAGGCGTGGTCGGAGACTATTCCCCGCACGCTCTGGTCGGTCTCCGACCACGCCAGTCTGCGTTCCATAACTAAAATGAAACACTGCCATCACATTTAAGGCAATACTGCAAAAGTAACCCTGTACTACGCTCAAAATGTAGCGCAGGATTCATCCTGCATTGGCGGGCACAGGATAATCCTGTGCTACGCTGATTGATAATTGACAGGGTGATTTTTGCGCTATTGCCATTTAAGACCGTACCGCAAAACTAACCCTGTAGTAGGCTCAAAACACGCATATTGACAGCTTTGACAGGGCGACTTTTGCGCGATTGCCGTCCAAAGCAATGCCGGAGGCAACCGGGAGAGGCTTCGGCAGGCTCAGCCACCGGGCTGCTCCGGTGCCTGAGCCTGTCGAAGGCCTCTGCGCTCGGCAAAGGCCGTACCGCAAAACTAACCCTGTAGTAGGCTCAAAACACGCATATTGACAGCTTTGACAGGGCGACTTTTGCGCTATTGCCATTTAAGGCTCAAAGCCCCGTCTCGGGCCGGCTTGGGCGCGCATAAACCGCTGGTAAATCGGGGACACCCGGGACGGGGGCAACTCCTGGCGACCTCGGACGGGACGCGCTACCTGCACGGACTGGGGCTGGCGGCGGTGCGGCACGCGGGGGCGTGGTACTATCCGCATACCGATGCGCTAGGCAGCCTCCGCCGATGGAGCGACGCGAGCGGGCAGGTGGTGGGCGCGCGGGAGTACGATCCGTTTGGCGCGATCACGCAGCAGCAGGGCGTGATCCCCGCCCCGCTGGGCTTCGCGGGCGAGTGGCACGATAGCGCAACGGGATTACAATATCTGCGCGCACGCTGGTACCAACCGGCGACGGGGCGGTTCACGTCCAACGCCGTAGGCGTTGGCGGTAGACCCGTTCCCCGGCGTGCTCCCCCTCCCGGCGACGCAGCACCCGTATCAGTACGCGCTCAACAACCCGCTGCGATATACGGATCCGAGCGGGGAGTCGGTGTTGTTGTCGGTGCTGATGGCGGTGGGCATCGGCGCGGTGATTGGCAGGGCGGTAGGCGGGATCGGGTACGCGCTCCAGCATCCCGACCAGTCGCTGGGCGAATATGCGCGCAATGCGGAGTTCCAGCGGGCGGTGGGCATCGGCGCGGCGAGTGGGGCCGTCGCCGGGCTGGTGGGGTGGGCGGTGCCTTCCCTGTTCCCCGCCGCGGGGAGTTTCTGGGGCGCGGTGGGCCTCGGCGCGCTGACCGGAGCGTTGACCAGTGGCGCCGGGCAGGTGGTTACCAATTTGCTGACGCCTTGCACACCCTGGAATCATAACCTCGGCTGGGCCATCCTCACTGGAGCGCTCGGTGGAGCGCTTGCCGGCGGCGTCGGGTATGGGATTCGGCAGTGGGCGGCATCTGCACGTCCGGTTAACAGTCGCGGTGTACCTTATCCCGATGTGGATGTCCCTGGCTACGGCAAAGTGCCGTTTCCAAAGGGGCCATACACGCCCAATAACACACAGATGAGGACTTCATTCCACTCATCTTACCGTCAACAGTTTAAATCTTGGTGGATTGGTCAGGGCAGACCTTGGCCTAATGCTTTAGTGAACATTCATCATATCAAGCCCCTACAATTTGGCGGTACAAATACTTTTGATAACCTTATCCCGTTGGAGAAACCAATTCATGATCTCTTCACCAATTGGTGGAGATATTTTCAACCATAGATAAGAGGTAACAACGATGTCTAAAGCGAGCAAAGCGTTTTTAAGAGAACTTCACACGTTAATAAATTACGATGTCAGTATCGCCATGGAGGCAATCACAGGCAGTAAACTAATCGAGCATAGCGACTCGGTGGGTCTAGTAGGACTAAGCGAAAAAGAGATTAGGGCACTAGGAAACATCCACTTAACACCCGAACAAGTATTGGCTCTTAAGAAAGCATTGATTGCAACGGGGCGTGGGATAGTCTTTGGTCTACTGTGTATTATTGACGGTGTGGCATACACCGAATCTGAAGACATTCCAGACTTGGCTCTCGTCAATCGAGCTACAGGCGAGAATCTGTCAGATCAATTCTTGCACGACGAGTTCTACGAAGTTGCTCCCGAATGATCGTAAATCAAAGCAAGGTATATTAACCTGCAAGAGACCTTTATCTCGCAAGCCTTGAGCCGAGGTGAGCGTCCTGAAGCCCATCAAAGGACGCTCACCCAGGCTTTTGGGAGTCATAATCCATGCGGTGGTAGGCGAGTGCTAAGGCCCGTTCGGCATACCGATGAATCGCCAGGGCGTGATCCCCACACCGCTAGGCTTCGCGGGCGAGTGGCACGATAGCGCAACGGGGTTACAATACCTGCGCGCACGCTGGTATCAACCAGCGACGGGGCGCTTCACGCAGGTAGACCCCTTCCCCGGCGTGCTCTCTCTCCCGGCGACGCAGCATCCGTATCAGTACGCACTCAACAATCCGCTGCGGTACACGGATCCGAGTGGGGAATTTGTGTTGCCTGCCGGGTTAGCTCTGGTTGTGGCCGCGGGCTTTCTCGCGGGTGTGCTCTACGATGCGGCGCAGCAATATCAAGAACACGGGTGGGCATGTTATAATCCGCTACAAGGGTTACTCGCCGGGCTGACTGGCGCGGCTATTGCTGGTACAACGGCGCTGACAGTTGTGTGGCTATTGTCTTTTGGAGGAATGGGAATTCAAGGACTGGGATTATTATTTGGACATGTAGGGTTATTTAAGATAGGCACCAATGTGCTTATGATGGCAGCGCTGGTTTCCAATTGGCTATGGGTGGGTACGCCTATAATAGATAGCCATGGGATTCGGCAGTGGGGGATAGGAAGAGTTAAACCAGTTGCAGAACCGCTTCCCCCTGGTTGGAATGAGAAATGGGAACAAATGTACGGAGTAAGAGGTAATACTCCACATTGGTTCGACGAAGCTGGTGGAGAATGGCGTTGGCACGCGCCAGACCGATGGCATACAGTAAGCCACTGGGATTACAATCCATGGACGGAGTGGAATAGCAAATGGAAGAACATCTATCCAGGGAAATAGCAAATGACTGAAAAACGCGATAGTGACCAAAAAATTTTGATAAGCTTTGGCGAGGGGGCCTACGGGCCGTCCATAAGAATAGAATCTTGCTCAATAGAAGGTATTATGGAGATCAGGAATCTCTTTTTAGAGCTAGCTGCAGGAAGGGTGCGCGAAATCAGACTTCACGAAATTGGTTCTTTGAAGATTGAAGACATAAAGGAATTCTTTCTCAAATATGTGCCGGGGGAAAGAGCGCATAGGAAAACCTTAAAGCTTGCCCAAACTGCTTCAAAAGGTCTTATCTTCCATTGGGAAAGATCATCCGAGGGATGGATGGAGTGTGCTGAACTGCTTGAGGGAATACTTCAGGACCAAAGTCCTGGACATCAATATCTGACCGACGAGGCTATTGATGATGCTCTGGTAATAGTGAGTTTTATGGAGTTATAATCCCGATTTCAGAAAATAGTAGCGATTGAAATTGGTGAGTGCGGTTTTCTCTGCATGCATTACCTTTAGAATCAGCCTACGTAGAAAATCTCGCCCGTTTAACTCACTGTTTTAGCGGTAGAAACGCCCTCGAGGACTGTCGCTGTCTCGCTCACCTACGACCCGTATGGCGCGCTTATTCAGCAGCAGGGCGTGATCCCTTCCCCGTTGGGCTTCGCGGGCGAGTGGCATGATCGCGCTACGGGGTTACAATACCTACGCGCACGCTGGTATCAACCAGCGATGGGGCGCTTCACCCAGGTAGACCCGTTCCCCGGCGTGCTCGCCCTCCCGGCGACGCAGCATCCCTACCAGTACGCGCTCAACAATCCGCTGCGGTACACGGATCCGAGCGGGGAGTTTGTGTTGCCTGCCGGGTTAGCCCTGGTTGCCGCCGCCGGCTTTCTCGCGGGTGTGCTCTACGATGCGGCGCAACAATATCAAGAACACGGGTGGGCATGTTATAATCCCTGGCAAGGACTCCTGGCCGGGCTAACGGGAGCCGCTATTGCCGGCGCCACCGCGTTAACGGCGGTTTCGTTGCTGTATGTCGGTGGGTTTGCTTTACAAGGTTTGGGGGTATGGTTGAGTGGCACAAGCCTGGGACTGCCTATCTGGGCTGCGAGTGTCACCAAAGTAGGCTTGTGGGGCGGAACTTCGCTTACCGCGTTGGGGTTGAGTTCGGCTTCTGTGGCGCTCATGGCCTCAAGTTGGTTGTGGACTGGGCAAGTTTTTGGGACCCCTTTCTATTCGGGACCCAAAGGCGGTTACTACAATCAAAGAACAAACGATCTAAATTGGGGATTGGGCAGCCAAGAACGTAAAACTATCCAAGACCTATTGGCATCAGATGACTACCTTCGGCCTTCCTGGTTAATAGGAGCTGAGCCTGAACTAAGAGAGACAGCAAAATACATTTATGTGATAGACCTGAGTGGTACAATTTGGACCGCCAGAGCTGCCGGCGTCCATCATCCTGATTTGGTTAATGGTGGTAATGTAATGGGAGCGGGGGAATTGTATATCAATTCGCTAGGTAGAATTGTCAGAATTAATAATCAGTCAGGACACTATCAACCTCCTTCTCAAGAATTTTTTCGGTATATGCAACATTTGTTATCCAATCTCGGCATAGAATTTCCATAAACTATCAGGAGAAAAAATGAATGCCTTCCAAGTGTATTTAATGGTGAAGGAAACAGAAAGGGCCGTAATAGCAAAATCTTTAGAAAACTATTATGCTGTAATAGGCTTGGACATAGAACAATCAGAGAGAGATGTTACCGCTTTAATTACTTCGGGAGATATAGTTGTTGTGGATATAAGTTGTTCGTTATCTGAGCAATATATTAAAGTCATACGAAGTAAAACACTCCATGTTGGCATCTTAATTTTAGCACGGGAAAACAAAGATATTACAAAACTTAGCAATGAATTGTATGACGCTGTAATCTTTTTTCCGATTAGTCAGGAAGAACTTGTGGGCAACATAGAAAGATTGCGGGCGAGATTAGGTAACAGTTAGTTCTTCTTCGCTCTAAATCCCAAGGACAAGGGCTTAAGATACGGGAAGTTATATTCTTTTACAGCCCTTAAGCGGTTTATCCACTGATGGCGGCAGCCCTCAACGGCGAAACCACCCACTTCACCTGGGATCAGGCGCTGGAACTGCCGCAACTCCTGGCGACCTCGGACGGCACGCGCTACCTGCAAGGCTTGGGACTGGCGGCGGTGGAGCGTGACGGGCACTGGTACTATCCGCACACGGACGCGCTGGGCAGCCTCCGTTAGTGGAGCGATGCGAGCGGGCAGGTGGTGGGCGCGCGGGAGTACGATCCGTATGGCGCGATTATTCAACAGCAGGGCGTGATCCCCACCCCGTTGGGCTTCGCGGGCGAGTGGCACGATCGCGCTACGGGGTTACAATACTTACGCGCGCGCTGGTACCAACCGGCGACGGGGCGCTTCACCCAGGTAGACCCGTTCCCCGGCGTGTTGCCCCTCCCGGCGACGCAGCACCCGTACCAGTACGCGCTCAACAACCTGCTGCGGTACACGGATCCGAGCGGGGAATCGGTGCTGGTGGCGACGATAGCGTATGGAGTGTTGGGTGCTATTTACTGGAGTTTAGCGCCCGATGCGCGTCAAGGGTTTCACTGGTCGCATCTGATTGGATATCTAACGGGTTAGGAGAACATTCGTCAGGATTGGCATACCATAAGCAATCCTTGCCTGCCCTGGCAGCGTAGAGCTTTAGCTAGTGCTGATTTGGCGTTGAACATTGTGTTAGGCGTTACTATGTTTGTAGGCATCGGCAATGGTATTAAATCGGTATGGTCAGCGTGGCACATGCGTAACTTATCTATTCCGGGGCGATTGCGCTATCTGCGCGAGATCGCTAGAGGGTCAAGAGCTGTTGTGCGTCCAGGAAATAGTTTTTTCCGTCCTACAGGTCGGCGCTTTATCTGGCTTAATGGATCTGCTTTAGATGATCTGTTTCGATTGGCCGGTGGTTTTTCCATGAATTAACACATGTTCGACAAGAGTTTCATGGATTAGGTCGGATTACTCGCTGGCTTCTGCGTCTCTCAGAATTATCAGCTGGGCCGAGTGAAAAGAACTTGATTAGATTGGCGCTTTACTTGATTAATCCAGTCGAAGGCCAAGCCTTCGCTGCTGGAATAACTTGGTGGGAGAATGTAGGCCTTCTTGTAGGGCATTTTCTTTATTTTCGGCCTATTTTGTTCACGTTGAATAAAGCTGTGAATGGCTACTGATAAGATGTAGAGGGCTAAAGATTATGTGTCAGTGTTTGGGCTTTGAAATTGAGATAGGTTTCTTTTTATTGATCACTTCATGGTTGGTCTTTCTAATGGTGGGTGGACTTGCTAATACGGTAGGGAGAATTTTGTTTAGGGATTACTACAGGCGGCTAAAATCGTTGCAAGTTCATGAACTTTATGAAAGGCGGGATTTTGTGCTCATAGTTGTAGTATCGTCGTTCCTCACGATTGTGGTGACTATACTGTGTTGTAAATTTTAATCTCCAAGAAGCAAATTGTTGCTTCAAGGTCTTCTCATTCTTACTTAGAGGGAGACCGTCGCCTAACTATAATACTGTGCGTGATGGTCCAGCCGGCGACGGGTGGACGTGCGAGAGGTAACTTTTTCCTAGGGCAAGAGGTAAACAATGGCGTATTATCCAGATTTGTCACATTACTCTTATTTTAAAAATGACCTTGACGCACACTCTCTTAATATCGGCTGGTTGGATATAGCTTATCCATACACCGTTAAACCAACCCCGGCTATCTTTGCGGCAAAGCTGTGGAATTTTTGTCGTTTACCTGTGCAACAATCGCGCGGTTTTCATTCGTGTTATTTCTGCAAACAGCCTGATATAGGACACATTGAAATACGGGATGGAAAAGAATTGCATTTAGGCTCAGCGGAAATTCGGGTATTCGGTACGGATGGGAGTGTCTATGCTGCGCCAGATTTGATTTACCATTATGTAATTGCGCACAACTATCATCCCCCCGACGCGTTCATTCAAGCGGTATTGGAAGGCCCGCAACCTGGCACGTTAGATTATCTTACCCTGATTTTTCTACCGTACATTAACATCCACAAGGTCGGGTTCAAGCCGGAAAAAGACTTGAATCGGCAAGTTCTTTTTCAGGGCATACTTCAGCCAGTCTAAGCCGAGCCGAAAGATGCTTTTATCCACG